>ERZ1292623.1351-Hain-H51-01um-R1-1351-length-23869-cov-5_pt1 | contig 23869 bp, 32 predicted proteins | sample MGYA00564398_ERZ1292623 | MGnify/ENA primary metagenome ERZ1292623 (study PRJEB36523, sample SAMEA6512633) | groundwater metagenome | collected 2019-01-07 | study: AquaDiva: Metagenomics assemblies of 32 groundwater samples | reverse complement strand
CGATGATAGTCGGGCTCGTGCCCCTCTACGTGGGGTTGGTCGCATAGAGAGCACCAGTACTTCTCCATTACTCACCTCCTTCTATCCGCTCTATCTCCTCCAGCACCTGGAGGCGATTATAGTCTCAAAGGGGAGCCTCATAGGCATAGAGGGATTCCAGGTCACGTCTTAGATCCTGCACCCTGCTCACCTCCTTCGTACCAGTCCTCCACTGGCGCCCCGTACAGCCCACACTTATTACACACCCAAGTGCCAAGACCGGCTGAGAACCATGCGTCTCGCTCCCCACAGTGGGGGCAGGATGGGCTGTACCCACCCGGGCGTACTGGCCCAAACCCCTCTAGGATCATGGCCGCAAGCCCGAGTTGGTGTTGCCGTGGGTCTCGACCAGTGACGGCTCCGAGTGAACCGCCATCGCCCTCTCTGTCAACCGCTTGGTAAGTGCGGCGTTCTGGTGGCGGAGAATCTCTGCCTGCCTCGAGACATCCTCGACCGCTGCCAGGGTGTTAGCAAATCCTTCCATCGCTCTCAGGTGGAGGATGGATTCCTCCACCTGGGCGGCTAGCTCCAGTAGTCGCTTGGCAAGGTTCTGTGCCCCTACTATCAGCTCGAGGGTTACAGTTGGCTGAGACTCCCGCCTCACTTCCTGGTTAGCTGGATGTCCTTGCCGGCTTAGAGCGTAATCCCACCTTAGCAACATAGCCCGAACCCGGCTAGGAGAGGCAGACAGCTTCAGCTCAGCTATAATCTGGTGGCTGGCAAGGCCTCTCTTGGCCAGCTCGATCATATCATCCTTGTAGTTCTCCCAGTCAATATTCTTTCGCTTTGCCACGATCAACCTCCTCTACGCCTGTCTTGCTCCTCATCTTCTACCCATACTGTACCCCAAGAGTGTAGCAACTCCAGGCCATCCTCCAAGGCCAGGTTTGGGGATTCATACCCTTGGAGGTTCCAGTCGGAGAGCCAATCTCCGAGGGCGTTATATAACTTCCGGTCAGAGTGGGTCATTCTTGCCATCACTTGTCATCCTCCTCCGAGTAGTCGAGGTAGTCGTCGTCGCTCCTCCTCCTCTTAGCGCTCCCGTTCAACAAGCCTTCTGATGAGGTCGCCAAAGTAAGGATAATCTCCTGCATAGCCGCCGAGATGCTCTTGAATGTAGGCATCTTCGAGCCATCCGTACAGTTGCAGCAAGTAGGCTTCTCCACTATTGCCTGAGATAACCAGCCAGCCATCGGAAACGTAACCCAGTGCACCCATAAGTTTGGCGACCTGCCAACGCACAGCTATAGCAGTGTATCTGGTACCGTTCCCAGGTTCATATTCACCCACACGCACACTTCCTCGCTCAGTTATAACAATCGCTTTAGCCTTCATTTCTCCTCCTTCTGATCTCTGGTGGTCAACCAGTCGAACATCCTCACCCACTTGCGGAACTCCTGAAACTTCTCCTCCAAGTAGACGTTGCAGGCCGCCTCCACGGCTATCCGTATCAGGTAGACCGAAGAGTTATCCCATGAACCAGTTACCCACGGTCTAGTTTCCATCACTCACCTCCTGCATTCTGGCTAAGTTTTCCTAGCTTCCGTAATGTTCTTTCAGCAGTTTGCGAAGTTCGTCGCCAAGATATTCCCTCAGTTCCACATCTTCACTTACCACTGTATGTGAGACTATACTGAGGCCAACCCTGATGATGTAACCGCCACGGTCCTCGTCTATGCTCACCCTCACTCGAAAGGAAGAGGGAAGAAGGCTTCAACAAGGTGCTGAATTTCTTCCTCCATCACTTACCTCCTACACTCTGGACAAAGCCGGGGAGAGTTATGCTGGCGATGTAGACTCCTCTCCAGCCTCCTCGTCCCCGGCCAGGTCCGGACCAGGCTCCAGCCTATCCCCGCCTCGACAACCGCAGCTAGTAGCGCTGAACCGTCCTTCCGGCTGTGGCGCTCCAGCCGCTGTGCCAGGTCCTCTGCCCAGCCGATGTAGTGCCTGGCATGGTACAGAGGGCGGTCGAAGTGGAGGAGATAGATTGTTCCCTGCTTAGAAGTCAAAGGTATCTACCTCCCTAGCCTTTGGAAAGTACTTAGTCACGCACCCGCCACAGTAGACATCATACATCTGTCTCTGCTCCAGGTGCTGGCGGTCCAGATATACCGCATAACACTCTCCCGGCCATAGGTTTGTGTTGCACCCGTTACACAGCACAACCTCATCAGGGACAGATATCTGTGATTGGTAAGCAGGCGGGTCCCCATCCCATGGGGAGTGAGGCCAGTCCCAGGACTGTATAGTCTGGGTCTTCCCCTTGAATCTTGGGTCAGTCGTTGCCATCTTTTTGTAGTACATCGTCATGGCCGGCCCTCCTCTCTGTACTTCTCCACCCAGTGGTCAACCAGCGCAATACACTCCCTGACCATTGGGGCCAGACTGCTGCCGATGATGTATTCGGGACGGTGGAATAGTGTCTCAAAAGCCTTTTGGCCTGTTCTCTCTGCTCCTGCTGAACACGGTGCATAGGACAGGATGATTATGGCTGGGGTACTACCGTCGTCCGTATACTCCGGCACCAGAACCTTGCCCTGGATTAGCCCGTGTGTCCACTCTCCCCCTAGGAGCTGGGTCTCGAAGTTAGCAACAAGTTTGAGGGGGACTACCTTGCTCTCCTGATACACACACTTCATCTCTCACCTTCCAATCTGGCGATAGTACGGTCGATTAGGTCAAGGACCTCAGCTAGGGTCCTTTCTGGTCGGTCGTTCCAGTCCATTAGGTACTCCTCAATAGCCCCCATCAGGTACTCCTCAAGGCGGCCAGGCCCAGGGGGTATACCCAGCTGCATCTCTGCTCGGGAGGCTGTTATTGGGATCTCTTCGAGGGTAATATACAGCTCCGCCTTTGCTTGCCAAGAGGCCCCGCTTACCCGACCAATAGCCGTCATCAGGCACTCCTCAAAGGGACGCTGTGGCCCCTTATTTACCCATACCCTGGGCTCAGCCAGAATTTCCTGGGCCCGCCTGAGAATCCCTATGGTGTTCATCTCCCTGTCCTACGGCCGGTATGGATGTAGTTGATGGACAGGAAGTCCCCTTCCTGCCCTTCCACTGGGGCAAACCCACGGGTGGTGAACAGGATTGTGGACTTCCCCGTGCTGGAGCGTGGTGCCTTGTCGAATTCCACCAGCTCGAATGTAACGGTCACCTTGTTACCCTCAATCTGTACGTCCATAGCTCTACTCCTTAATCTCCTCTAGCGATGAGGCAGCACTCTCCAGAGCCTCAACCCTAGCGGTGTACTTGTCCACCCGCTCGTCATTCGGGTTCTCCTTACCTTCCTCCACCTCTAAGCTTGCCTGGGCAGAATCGGCCCAGGCCCTGAGGTTGACGATAACCGTCTGGAGCCCCTTGTAGGTGTATGGCATACTCTCCTCCTGGTCTCTACAAATTAGACACTTCCCCGGGTCATACACTCCATCAAAGATAAGTCTCTCCTGCCATATCCCTCCTCCTGGCCTGCTCTTCAGCCATAGGCGGCCAACCCCATGGGACAGGGGAGTTTATCCCCTGTTTCGCAATACTTTGTCCCCCCAAGTCATTGGGGCCTCGGCTTCACACTTTAGTGCGTACCTTGTTGCCTCTTCGTCCTGGTCATCGTAGTAGCAGACCACATCCAGATAGCTGCCGAAGTCGTGGGGGTTACTCTTGATTGCTAGGTGAGCACCAGCAGGCTCATCTCCAAGAACTTCTCGGATGCACCTGATGAACCTCTCACATTCGACCCTGGCCCTTGGGAAGTAGTTCGCTGTCCCGACCTGAACGCAGTCCTCGTTGCAGGGTGCTGGGCCTATGCTCATATAGTCTCTCATGGTTTTACCTCCCTATGTCCTGTACTTGTTCACACTCTGAGGTATGTGCTAGCTGCTGCGCCGCTACGATTGGCGATGAGGCGGCGGTTTCCAGGGCATCAACCCACCGCGAAGTACCGCGAGCAATTGTGTGGTATCCCTTCTCTTAGTACCCACTTATGCAGGTCTTGACCCATCTGATGTCCATTCGCATAATCCGATACTTCATTATTTGGAAGCTTGGACACATAATTATCAAACCCTTTTACGAATCCTATATGCCAGTCAATCGCAAGACCTGATACTGTGGCTGCTCTTGCCACCCACTCATAATCTTCTTCTACTTCTATTCCGGTGAGACCCACCAGAAAAAAGTCAGTCGGTCAACCTCCTTCTTTTGTGATTCTGGCTATACCATCTGTTTCTACTGACAGTCCGAAGCTGTGGATCACTGGCGCTTCAGATGTCTTTATTCTCATTTTGATCTTCTCTATTACATCTTCTGGTGTCATGACTGTCTCCTCCTCTGTAAAGATCATGTTGCTCTATTGGGGATCACTCCCCTTTCGCATCAACAGTCCCGTAGTCCAGCGCCGGGCTCTTGCAGAACTTACAAGGCCTCTCCGCCCATTTTGCATACCTCCCTGGCACAAGCAGAAGCAGCCCCACTGGCGGTCTAGGACTCGACTGCTTCTTGCCACATTCCTGACACACCCTAACGTAGGCGGATGGTGGCTGAACCTTTGTTCCTGCCATGTCCTGCCTCCAATTCCAAGATGTGTCCATTATACCACCTTTTGTATCCATTTGCAACAACCAGTTGTAGCTTCGAACCGATGTTCTACTCTTCAGTGGGTGGATCCGCCCGGCTTCCCAGTGCTAGACAGTAGAATGTTTGTTCTACTGTTGCGGGTGGGAGGTCGGGGTGGTACCTCTGAGCTGGGGCAAGGTCCTCGGTAGTTGCATGGCGCAACACCGGATGGGTCTGCGGTGCGTGGGTGGAGGCGCTCTGGTGGGTGGATGCCGTGGGATGCGGCCCGATGCTGCCCAGATGTTCAACTGTTCTTCTGCCGGGTGAATAAAAAGTTGGGCCAGGAGGGGAGCTTCTCCTGGCCCTATTGTCTGCCGGGGGTCTACAGTTTTGTATAGAGGTTGGTGGCCTTGACTACCCCTTCCTTGAAGCTGTACTGCTTGGACCCCAGGGAAGCGTATCCTTTGTTCTCCAGGCCAACGTACTCGGCCTTCTGTGCTTCGGTTGCCACGGCGTCAAAGGCCGCTCCGAGGCTAACTGTAGCCCCGTCTGGCCCCCTCCAGCCCTTCTGGCCTGTGGTCTGGTTAGTGCCTCTGCCTGTGCCGTTGCCCTTGGCGGGTTTGGCGCCACTAGCCGTCCTGCCTACCAATACCTTGACCTCCCCGCCCGGCAGCGAGGCCTCTATCTGAACTACCTTGGCAGAGCCTATCGCCTCGACTTTGGCCATGGCTAAAAGCTCATGGATGATATCCGGCAGGTTGGGCAGTGTTACGGCGCACCGTTCGACCATGAACTTTCCGTCCTCGCCCCGCCTAGCTTGGGCGGAGAGGATAAACGGGACCTTGGGGTCCAAATGTACCTTGGTGACTTGTGCCACCAGGTACTTCTGGCAGTGGTCCCGCTCTCCAGCCTCAGCATTGGCCAGGAGCTCCTCAATCATGGCTTGGATCCGAGCTCCCTCTTGGGCGACCTTGAGCTTGGCAGTGATACCTACCGCCGTGTTGACCTCCGTTTCCTTGGCGACTAGCTGGGCCCGCAACTGGTCTAGGGTGGGTTGTGCTACGGGTTGTGTTGCCATTGTTCTATCTCCCTCGTCGTGCTCCCGGTCACCTGAATTTTGGCGACCTCGACGTTGTCAATATACCACCCCCTAGGGCCGGATGTCAACACCAAAAAGGTACCAATTTGGCACCAATATCCGACGAAATTCGGCTCCGAACATCCGTGCTGGCGAACCGATGTTCTATAGAACCGATGTTCGGAACCGAACAAATGTTTGGAACAGAACCGATGTTCGGAAGTAGAACACCCGTTCCGAACAGAACATTTGTTCTAACCGCCTGCGTACTGTTCGCCTTAAGCAATCGGGGGGTGTGTCCAAGTACAACGCTAATCCGGAGTAAGCCCCCTCCCGCAAATTCTCCTCTGTGCAAATGAACTTCCGAACACCTGTCTGTGCGGATGGACTCTCGAACAGCCGGTGCCCAGAATCAACCCTTACCCGCCCTCACTTGAGGAAGTAGCGGTTCTTTCGGGCGTGGGTCAGGTAGCCGACGGTTACAGGTTCGGTGAGGGATCTTAGGGCACACCTCAGCTCGTCGAACCGCACAAGGACCATCTGCCTTAGCCAGTGATGGTCGGGCTGAGGGCCAGCCACAACTATAGGAATCTTCAAAGCGAAGGCCCAGCCCATCTCAATAATAGTCCCAACCGAAGTCCATCTATCAGTGTTGACCAGAACCACGTCTGCCCTCTCCACCCAGTCAAGGTCCCGCCTGAGGGTCCAGACGCTGTGTTGGGCAGGGATAAGGTCATTAGTGATAACTCCGGGCCAGGGCATCTCATCCCCAACAGGATTCAGGCACTCGTAATAGGGCTTGAGCTCCTCTTCCGCCTGCAGGCGCCAGATACTGGCCTCCGTCCAGGTCTTGCCTAGAATTGGACCAGATAGATACGCTTTAAGAGTTTCCATGCTTTCCTCCAAAAACTGCTTTTCGGTGGGTTATCAGAGCAACGATTAACTCATCCATAGGCTTACCAGATTTGAACCTCATCACGATGGGGATTCCAACGTCTTTTAGCTGGATAAACATATGGACTTGTTCAGGCCTCCCCTGACCATCAGGTAGTCGGTGCCACTCGTTGACTGAGATTGACTCGACCTCGAAAAAGCTCATCCCTTCTAGGTTAATAGCTTCCATGCTCCTCTCCTTGTTTAGCTGCTTCTGCTTGTGCCAGGTCGTTGACCATCTCCTGCTCCGGGTGTTCAGCATGGCCCTTAATCCATACCAGCTCTACCTCCTTCCCTCTGGTTTTAAGTTCTCTAAGCCTGTCCCTGGCCGGAGTAACCAGGTCCATGTTCTTCTCCACCAACCACTTCCAGGTCACTGCGTTGATTGCCCACTGGCTGTCGGAGAAGATGGTGAACTTGGTCTCTGGTACGAAGTGAACGAACTCCAGTGCCTTGAGTATTGCTGTAACCTCCATCCTGTTATTGGTGGTCGTCTTGGTTCCACCCTTAATCTCTCTGCCCCACGATGAGTCCGGAATGTAGACTGCCCACCCACCCGGCCCAGGATTTCCCCTGCAGGCACCGTCACAGTAAATTTCCATTAACTACCTTCGTCAAGCTGTTAACCAATGGTAATAGTATACTATTAGTCCTATTATTTACCGACTGCGGAGTTTTAGTTGGTTAGCCAATGCAGTTCTGACTGTTACAGCTAGCTCATCCAGCTTTCTTAGTTCCCCCAAGTCCTTGGCCTCAACCGCTCGCCTTCGTTTCTGGTTAATATGGTAGAGGTGAGCTTGGAGCTTCTGCCTCAAAACCCTCTCCTCATCACTAAACCCAAACCGAGGCCGGCCTGGACCCCCCTGCCTTGGGATGAAGGGTGTATTCTCCACCATCGCCACGAAGATTCTCAGGAAGCAGTCTGGGTGGAACGTGCGGGAGCCCATTGTCCTACCCGAGAACTCCCTCACAATCACTTGGCCCGGGCTAAGAACTGGATCCTGGCAGACCACCGAAGCGCAGGCAGCAGTTCTCTGGCAGTACTTAAACCATACTCTCAAGCTATCTCCTTGTTATGATAGAAATTATATATATATACCATTGTTTAACAGCTTGATACAGGTGTTTTCGTGGTAAAAGGCCCAAAATTGGTTCTGTTGTTATTATATCAAATCGAAGCCAACTTGTCAATTGACATTTGGACCCGTTCATGCGATGATGGTAATGGAGCTAGCCTGGAGGCCCAGCCATGCCTTTACCCGCAACTATAGAGTCGGAGACTTTCAATGCTACTCGGGCCTTGTTCGAATACCTTAGTGCTGGGGCGGTTGGGGAATCTAAGGCTGACTACCTCGCCCTCCGCTTTACCGGCTTCCGGGTCCGAGAAGCAGTCCAAATCTGTGACATCCACGAGTGGACAGTCCGTAGGTGGCGTGATGCCGATTCGGTCTTTGCTGAGCTTGACCGCACCGCCTCCCAGCCCATGCACCATGACTTGCGGAAGGAAATCCTCAGTCTCCTCTTTGTCCGCAACTATCACCTGGTACTGAGGAAGGACTTCGAGGTTCTGATGAAGGCCCTTGGCCATGAGAAGGATGAAGAGGGCAACGTCATCTGGCCCAACCCCCGTGAGTTCGACTACCTCACCAAAGCCCGGGCTCACTACACTCCGCAGCAGCTTTTGGCCATTGACAACCTTCTCCTTGGCCAGTCTGGTGAGCCGATTGACTTTGCTAAGTTCATCCTCTCCATGACCAAGCGGGTTGAGGAGGTGAAGATTGAGCTCAAGTCCGGTGACACAGGCTAGCTGTGTCCACTACTACACGATTGACCGTGAGGCCAAGAATGGTCATTTCTGGGGTAGGTGCGAGAAGTGCCAGGATGTGCGTTCTTGGCCTGTCTATCCTAAGATCCTTTACGGAGTAAGTACGGGAGGAACTCATGGCAAAGCATGGGAGGCACCCAGGAAAGCGGTCCGCCAAAAAGGTCGCCACCGCAAGAAGGAATCTGCTTAAGGCGCAGGTTTCCCGTATTGGTACCCACCCCCGAAGAAGGCCATAGGTGGACATTAGCTCGGTACCGGATGTCATCAACTTCCTCCATGCTTGCCAAAAGACACATGAGGAGATTATCAGTTGGCTTGGTCATCCGGATACAGACTACCGCCAGATGGCCGGTACCTCCGAGTGGCACCGTGAGTGTATTAAGGATTACCAGGCGTCAATAAGGGTATTGGAGTTTTGGCTTGGTTACTCCAGACCAGAGTGAAGCTCTTCTTCGGCTGATCGCCGATGACACCCTGTTCATCAGCCGACTGATGAAGATTCCGAACAAGGATTCGGTGACAGTACCCCTTGCGCCCAAGCCGGTACAGGCTACCTTTCTGAAGAACATGACAGGCCGAGATCTGGTAGTCAAGCCCTCTCAGATTGGCCTGACTACGATTGTCACTGCCCTATTCCTTAAGAGGACGATCACTACGCCGAACACAACTTCCGTCATCGTGGCCCATGAGGAGTTCCTTACTCAGCGCCTTCTTCACCGTGCCCAGTTCATGTATGATTCCATCCCCGCTGGCTTTAAGCCCCGGGCTGACCACCAGTCCTCCTATGAGAAGCGGTTTCCAGACATCAACTCTGTCCTCTACATTGGCACCGCCCGGTCTCAGGTCTTTGGCCGTGGAGAGCCGATTCACAACCTACTTTTCAGCGAACCTGCCTTCTATGTTGCTGGTGCCGCCGAGAGGGTGGTCATCCCAGCCCTCCAGCGTGTACCGCCTACTGGCACCGTAGTCCAGGAATCAACTCCGAATGGGCCCGACGGATACTTTGATGAGGAGGTGGCTGCCGCTCTTGAGGGCAATAGTACCTTCAAGCTCCATGTATTCTACTGGTTCCAGGAGCCGGATAACCATCTTCCTGCCAATACCCCACTGAATCTCCCCACCCGGGACAGGGAGGGCATTGAGTCCCACTATACCGTCGAGGAGCAGGTGTTGGTTGACCTCTACCACCTTACCCCTGCTCAGATGCGCTGGCGTCGATGGAAGATTCGGGAGGCTAAAGGTTACTTCTGGCAAGAGCACGTTGAGGGTCTTGACACCTGCTTCTTGGCCTCGGGAGAATCTTATTACGACATCAACCGGACCAGTGTCCTTAGCCGCCAGTGCTACCCTGCCCCCCATAGTGGTCCGGGAGGAGCCGAGGTCTGGTTCCCCCCCGAGACGGACGAGAAGCTTGCTCCCTCCTATATCATTGGTGTGGACCCTGGCCAGGGAAAGTCCTCCGAGTCTGTTGCCTCTGTCTGGCGCTTTGACCTTGATCATCCCCGCCATGAGGCCAGGATAGCTGGTCTCTACGACCCAACCGATACGGCCTGGAGGGTGAAGGCGCTAGGCCAGTACTACCGCCGAGCCCTGGTTGTGGTGGAAGCTAACTCTCATGGCCTGGCGCTGGTTGCTCTCCTCATGGATTACCCGAGACTGTACCGGCGGACTGATATTGTCAGCGGTATTGTTTCTTCCCAGATAGGCTGGCTTACCACCCCAAAGACCAAGCCCTTTATGCTCCAGGAGCTTAGCCGTAACCTACCAAACCTTGAGACCCATGACTCCGAGCTGGTCCGCCAGATTCGTGGTGTCCGGGAGGTATCCGGTATCTCTTACACCCGTATCGCCGACGACCAGCACGATGCTGCCTGCCTAGCCTTCATTGGTGCTACGGGCTACCAGCAGAAGCTTAGCACTGGCTATATAGGGAGTATGGGATGGCGCTGGTAATGGCGGTTATGGTCGTTATCTGGTGGGCACTGAAGTCAGTCAGGTTCTTTCTGGTTGTGAGCCTTTTACTGGCTATCCTTGGGGTGGGTTTTTATTTCTTTGCTAGGGCGGTTAGGGCTGAAGCTGAACCAACCGCCACCGAGACCGCCCAGCTCTGGTTCGACGCTCTCTTCAATAAAGACTCTATGTACTTTGTAGTCCTTACAAGTGAGGCCAATTTCCCTGATACCTGGTCCTGGTTCACCACCTACAGTCAGTCTGGGCTGGAGCTGAAGTACCAGCGTACTACTGATACCATCTGTGTCAAGGACCTGTGCAAGATTACCGGGTTGGTTACTGACGATGGAAATGAGACCGTCTTCGTAGTCCTGGTCCGTAATGAGCACCCTTGGCGAATCCTGGCTGTCTACAGGAAGGTAGACTAATGGCCCGTCGTGCAGCTGACATCCTCTCCGAGGCACAGCAAATTGCCTCCCTATGGGCTGGCCGCCACCAGATGATGGCTAAGTGGTATGACCTTATCCGCCTCCGCAACGACCTCGCTCAGCCTAACATGGAGTCGGTAATTGCCGCTGACCCCCGGACAGGCTTCAATATGGCCAGGTGGCTGCTTACTCCCAAGACCCCCGTCTTCAATGTCGATGTCTCTGCCCTGACCGAAGCCCAAGCTAGGGAAGTTGGCCCGATTGAACGCTACTGCGACCAGCGCCTTGCTGATGTCCAGAAGCGTACCCGTACCCATCCGCACGGCCAGTTCCTCTCCCGCCTTGTGGCCCAGATGGTTGCTACCGGCTGGTACTCTGTCATCTCCTTTCCCCTTGACGAGGGCTGGGTGATGGGTGCCTGGAATCCAGCTGGTGTCTTCCCTGACTACGCAGGGGATGACAGTGGTTCCCTCCTCCGCCTGGCCCGCATCTATACCTGCTCCGGCTACGAGGCCAACCGCAAGATTGAGCGTGAGGGCTGGCTAAAGCCTAGCCGTCCCTTTGGTCGGACCAACCATCGGGTAACTGTTCTCTGGAAGGTGGCTAGCGACTCCACTGTATCCCTGGAGGTGGTTATCGGCAACCATCTTGCTCTCCCCGAGACTCTCTACGACCTCGACCGTATCCCGGTCTTCGTTGGTCCTGTAGCCGGTCTGCCCGACGACGGCACACTCATGGGTGAGCTGTGGAGGTCTGAGATTGGTCAATCGGTAGTCGCTCCCATCATGGATGTTCAGAAGAACTTCGACAAGATGCTCACCTATGTCCAGCAGCTTGTCCGTGACACCGCCAACCCCCGGATAGTCGAGCACGTCCGTGGCCAGCGTCGGGTGGTGACGGAAGCTACCTGGTACTCCCGTGGTGCCTTCTATAGCCTGGAACCAGACGAGAGCATCGAGGTCCTGGCTCCTCCCCTACTTCCTCCTGAGCTTAGGACCCACCTGTTTGACCTTCGGGGCCAAACCCAGCGTGGCTTGTTTAGCGACATTACCTTTGGTAACCTCCAGCAGCGCATCAGCGCCCTGCTTATGAGTCAGGTAACCGCTGCTGCTCAGCAGGTTCTCAGTCCCTTTGCCGACGGAATCAAAGCCCTGCTGAGCGACATCGCCACAACCAATATCCACTGGATGCGGGCCTGGAGGCTGCCTATCCCTGGAGCGACACCGCTCTCCCTCCCCGACGACCTGGACATTGAGTTTAAGTATGATATTGAAATCCCTGGTGACTTCATCCAGCGGGCCTCGATTGCCAAAATCCTTAACCCTGACTTCAAGCTCTCCGAGGCCACCCTTATGGACATTATGTTCCCAGAAGTCCAGAATGCCATGCTTGAGAAAGGAAGGATTCGGTCTGAGGACGCCCAGAGGAGCCCAGTCTTTCGCCAGGTAGTTCTGCTCCAGAACCTACGGCTAGCAGCAGCTGAAGCCCGGGATAGCGGTGATGCTGTCTTTGCTCAGCTCCTTGACCGAGCTGCGGCCCAGGCTGAGGCTATGACCTTTGAGGGAGCAGAGCCTGGTACATCGCCTGGCTTCAACCCTCCGCCATCAGCGATGCCGACCGAAGTCCAGGAGCTCATGACCGGAGGCGGGCCATAGTTACCCAACCTTTCCCTCCTCCAGGGCCCCCGTTCCCTGTCCAGCAGCCGACACCTACACCTGTCCCTCGGGTGCCTGTCCGCCGTCCTCCCTTTCCCGAGGCCCCAGACGAGCTTACTGCTATTGAGAGCGAGCTTGATCGCCTGACCCGTGAGGGGCAGACCGCCCTGGATGAGCTTACCAGTGCTGTTTCTGTCAGCCCTGGCCCCCTGCCCACAACCCTACCCTTTGCTCCCAAAGCTAGGCCGGTTCGTCTGCCACCTACCACAGTCACGGCCCGGCCCATCCCATCACCGGCTGAGGGTAAGCGCCTACCTCCCAGCCCGGAGTCAGTATTTATTACTGGTATGTTTGGCACTGATGCTGGTGCTCTAGCTGAGTCAATCCGTCTAGCCCGTGAACCCACACCGGCATCCCAGCTTGAAGCCACCGCTGCCCGTCTCAACGAGGCCCGCCAGCGAGTAGTTGACCTGGCCGAAGGTACCCGCCGTCTTGAGTGGCGGAGGATGGTCCTTATTGCCCTCCGAGACGAAGTAGAACAAGGTAGTGATGACCGGGGGCCGGTAACTGGGGTGGCCGATATCTTTGCCCGCTACCCGTTGGTCAACCCAAATCGTGACGATGTTGAGTTTGTGGCCAGAGCCCTGAATCGTACCCGCCTGGCGGTCGAGGCTGAGCGACATCCTGACGCTCCTACCCTGGAACGCAGGCGGGCGCTAATTCAGCAACTTGCCCGCCGCCGCTCCATCAGCTATTACGGGATTCTCTTCGAATCTGGCCGGGATCTCCTTGCTACCCTGAGAGAGCTGGCTAGCCCTCTCCTTCCCGAAGGGATGACGGAGGAGGACATTAGGGACTTGCTCAACTCCCTACCCCTGACCGACGAGGACAGGGTCACTCAAGCTGCCGCCATCAAAGACCAGGCCCGTACCTTCCAGGAGCAGTGGGCCCAAATAGCTGCCCGCTACGAAATCCTGAAGTCCGACTTTGCTCAGATGGAGCTCAGCGACCTCCAGCGCCAGATTACTGGGCAGCGAGTGAGGGAGATGCTCTCTGCCCCTGCTCTTGCCCTCCTCCTCCCCGTAGAGTACTGGCAGAAGCACGTCTCTCGCCCTCTAGCCGCTGGTGCTTTGGTATCTACTGAAGCTCTCCGAGACCTCCAGACCCGTCTTGGTCTCCCCCAGTACCGAACGCCATTGGCCAACTGGCTCGGTCTGGGGGAAGATGCACAGGAGGTTGACCGTCTGTTCCAAGAGGCCCGGGATCAAGGTGAGGGTTCCTGGCGAGCTTTGGCCTATGGGTTCGAGAACTGGGACGGCAACGGGTTTAAGAAGTTTCTATACGAAGTGGCCTTCGACCCCATTACCTACTTTGGTATCGGTGTGTATCCGAAGATCCTCCGACCCCTCCCTATCCTCTCCCGTGCGATGGCAGGAGCCGAGCGAGCCTACCTCGAGTCCGTCGACCTGCTCTTTCACGAGATACAGGTTGGCCTGTTTCAGGTAATCCCCAAGACCTTTAGCCAAATCGCCCGCCAGGAGGCGATAGCCTCAGTCCAGACCATGAAAGCTTATCTGGAGGCTGCCTTTAACTTCCGCCCTGTCCGTAACATCCGCCCATCCGAAGCCCGAGACGCCCTCACTATTGCCGTCACCCATCTTCGCCAGCATCCTGACTCCATCTCCCGGGCAGCCGATGCGGCCCGTTTCCTCATCCGTCGCCCACCCCTTACCGAGCAAGAGATTGCAGTTATCGCCAGCCGAATCGGTGCCCGACTGCTACCCGATCCCAAGACCATCCACGACGGCTTCCTCGCCCAGCTAGACACCTTTCTCACTATGACCAAGGGCCAAGGCGGTCGCTGGCTGAGCAGGGAAGAGATGGCCGAGTGGATGCTGCGGGTCTTCGATGCCCCTGCTGACCGCTTCCCCGATGCGTTGATGGTTCTTGATGACTTTGAACGCCAGCTCGATACCCAAGTGGCCCAGCTCCTCAGGCCCAACTCTACCCGCCAGATGCTCCTCAACCTCCAGCGCCACCTGGAGGAAACGAACCAGGCTACTCGCCTCTCCGATATTGCTCGGGCTCGGGAGCGATGGACACGACTATCTGCCTGGACAACCCGTGTTCCAGCCTTTATGAACCTTATCCATGCTAACTCTCTAGACCGCTTCAATCGAGCTGCTGCCCGCTGGTACTTGATGTTCGCCTTTTACTCTCCTATGAACATTGTAGAGAATGCCTTCAAGACCTTCTTCGCTGGCATCTGGCCCTTCTACAAAGGGAATCCCACCCCGAAGCTCCTGGCCGATACCGCTGGTCTGACTGGCCTCCCTGAGCTTGCCCTCTTTGGCGACTTTATGCCTCTCCAGCTCCCCCCCGTTATGGAGATGGTTAAGACCTCCCCGCAAAAGCTTCCCCGGATGAGTGCTAACACCTTCCGCCGTCTGGCGAGAGAGAACACAGGTCGTTGGGCAAGCTGGTTCGGTGATCAGATGGAAGAGCTTCTTATCCGCAAAGGGGGGAGAGTAGGTCTGCGCCAGGCCCACCATTATCTTGACCAGTCCTTTTGGAACAATCTCTGGCGGCTAGAGCCCAAGTCTATGCAGCAGCTGCGTGACACTGTTGCCGCCGCTGCCCGGAACAATCTCCGTGGCTGGCGGACCGAGGACCTTGACGCTCTTTCCCGAGAGGCCCTCCACCGTATGGCTACGGGGAGTAAGTCTCGGGTACTGGAGATGTCCACCGACTTCACCCCCGAGACCTTTATTGCCAAAGATATCCAGGCCATGGTTAGCAAGCACGACCTTCTTGGCCCTATCATCCAGGAGTACTACCAGGCGGCTTTGACCGACAACACTCTGTGGACTAAGCTGATGACGGACGAAATCCATGTTGAGGCCTCTGAGCTAGTCTGGCAGGAAGTGCTCAAGTCACCGGAGATTTACCGCAAGAACATTAAGTTTCTTATGGAAGAGTTTCTCCAGTCCGCACTCGACTCGGCCGAATCCATCCGTACCACCCTTAACCAGGTCCTCAACTTCCATGACCAGTACACCGACTTTGTTGGTGGGTTGGTGGAAGATGTGGTTAGGCGGACCCGTAGTGTGGTTGACCCTGACCTTCGGGTGGCGGCTGTAGAGGATGCTTGGGACTCTATACTTCCTCTCCTGACCGAGACGGCTCCTTCGGTCCGTGCAGCGCTCACCCGCCTCCGCACCGCAGTGCCTGGGCTGGTCGAACCAGATGAGGCTGCCAAGTATGTACGCCTTCTCGATACCCAGCTCGAAATCCTCGAAGCCGAACTCCGTGCAGGGCAAGCCCAGAAAGTCTTCCAGACCGATGCCTTCCGCCGTAACGTAGACCCGGATGTACTTGGTGCGTTGGGGGAGAGTGAACCTGATCTTATCCGCCGCTTGCGTCGAGAGCATATCACTGGCCAAGCCAAGGATCTGGAGGTTAGCCAGTGGTGGCAGAAGTACTACCAGACCATGAACTCTCTCTGGGAGGCCAGGCAGCTAGAAGTCACTGCCTCCCGTGATCGCCTGTTTGCCGAGCTGGCTGGCCTTGACCCCGATCCCCTGCCCGCCGCCATCGACAAGTCTGGTAGCCGGCTGACCGCAGCCGACATTGGCTATCTCTATGGCGTCCACGCCTCCGAGATTACCCGCTCAATCTTTGTCCCCGACCTGGTTAGCCTGATGCGGAGGAATAACTTTGTCCGCCAAGTCTTCACTCGGGCCAGCCGTGTTGCTTCTACTGCTGGGCGCAAGGCCGACGACATTGGCTTCTCCCGTGATGCCATTGGGGAGGCTTACGACCGTATCCTCAGCTCCATGCGCCTTGACCCGGCCGTCCAAAGCCTTGCCACCCCACGGTTTATCCAGCTTGAGAACCTCCGCCGTGAAATGCTCTCCTACGCTGTGAGGAGGAAGTCAGTAGTCCCACCTGACTTCCAGGAGCAGCTTCAGCGCTTTACCACCGAGATATCCAACAATGCTCCCGATGCCATGACCAAGGACGCTTGGCAGGTTAGTCGCCAGGAAGCTCTGAAGCGGACAACCGACCGCTTCTTCCTCGACTTTCCCAACTACGACTCAGGGACCGCTGCTACTATGGTGGGCAGGGCTATCTATCCCTTCTGGAGTTACGAGACCCACCGGCTCTGGTACCTTCCCCGGCTGTGGCTGCGGGCCCCTGGTACAGTTGCCACCTGGGGCAAGTATATGGACTACTCTGACGAAGGCTATGTGCCTCTTGCCGGTCCGGTGCAAATTAACTTCCTCCGTGGTAGCATCTGGATGGGGGGCCTCCGGCGCCTCCTCCAGCGTGACTATCCCGACTTCTATGACCGCATCCCCCACCTGGCCAACGTCTTCGACCAGGCCTCCCGCTTTGGCTTCTATCCCAACATCACTGTTGGTGGTATCTTTGCTCTGGCTGGGGCTAAGACTGGCCAAATCCAAGTGGGGGAGCTCCTCCCTCCTCCGCTACAAGTCCCGCTCGAAGCGTTCACTGCCACTTTCCCCAAAAGTACCCCAGCCAGAGCAATACAAGAAATCCTCCTCCCCGACCGCTTTCGGACTTACCTAGTTGGTATCGAGGTCAGCCGTCGAGGGGGAGATGGTCCTGGCCTGATAGCCAAGAAGTACCTTGGCCGTGAGTTTACCGAAGAGGAGCAGGCTACCTGGGATAAGGCGCAGAGGACTGTCTCTACCTGGCGCCTTCTCGATGTCAATACCGGGATGCTTCGGCTTCGTCCTGCCGAGCTTACCGAATTCCGCCAGCGTTCCAAGGAGGCCATCGCCGAGATTCTTGGTATCCCAGTTGAACTCCAGGACCAGGCCAGACGGGCTGGTTATCGTCTTGAAGACTTCATCCCCTTCCCTCCTGAGGCTGCCGAACTCCTCCGTGATCTCGAAGGCGCTGCCCAGTGGCGGGGGCTGACTACCCATCTTCAGGAATCCGAGCACGGCCGGGCCCTGCTCCGGGTCAAGCTCTTCTGGGACGAGATTGCCAAGAGCCGTGACCAGTTCCAGATTGAGCAGTCTGGAGCTGATAACCAGTGGAAAGCTGGGCTTATCAATCTTGACCAGTGGCTATTCAAGACCCGGGAGATCGGCCGCAAGCTCCCCCAGGTGATTGATAACCTCAAGTGCAGCGAAGCCTGGAAGATTGATGCTAACACCTGTATGCCCGTCACGTTGGAGGAGCGTGAGGCTTTTGCCTCCGCTCACAAGCTTGACCCTCTTGTCCTCCATCCGGAGGAAGAGCTTGTTGCCCTTTACTTCTCCAAGGAACTGACTGAGGTCTGGGACGAGGAGCTTGGTGCTATAGTTCCTGACTGGGATAGCTTCTTCCTCCACCGTCGAGTAGTCGAGCAGGCCCTACCCGACCCATTCCGTAAGACCTTTACCGACCGTATCCGCCGTTGGGATACCAACATGGAGCGGTTCCGCCGAGCTGACTGGGAGCAGTACGTTCAGCCTTACGTCAATGCCTTTGACCTTGTGCTGAGTACCTTTGAGCCTGACCAGCAGCGTATCATCCGCCGGGCTAAGTTCACCGACAGCCCTATTGAGCGCGAGGAGTTGCGCTCCACCCTTCTTCCTGGGGGCCTCAAACTTGTTGCTAACTTCGAGACCCAGCTCTCCCAGTTCCGCAATAACCTCCGTGAACTTGACCCCGAAATGGATGCCCGTCTACTCGTCTGGGGCCGAGTCCAGTCTCCCCGCACCGAGCAGGCGCTGGCAATCTATCAGCAGCTGAGGAAGGATTATGGATTTATTAACCCGTAACGTATTCTTTACTTATCAGCTATCTCCAGTCCTATCTGCATGGTTGACACTACTAACTTTTTGGTGTATGGTATAGACATGGAAACCACCTCTGCTGGCGATGGCAAAGCAGCCGCCAATAGCGGTACATCTAGCGGCACAACCCAGGCCGGTATGGTAGAGTTTTGACTACCCCCCCTCAATCGACACCGGCTAGTGGCGAAGTTGCGAAGACGGTACCTGAGGCGGATATGCTTGCCGTCAAACAGTTGCTTGATGCTAAGGTTGCTGAAGGGGCCGCCGCTGCCGAAAAGCTGCGGACTGCTGAACAGGCCTTAGCTTCTGAGCGGACAGCACGAACTGCTGTTGAGGCCAGGGTAAAGGAGCTTGAACCGACTAAAGTCGAGCTGGAGGGGTTGAAGTCGAGGCTGGATGCCGCCAACAAGGCTCTAGCTGAAACTATAACCCGCCATCTTGAAGTACGCCGCTCCGTGCTCCACCAACTCCACGGTATTGAGCTTGAGGCCACCAAGACGTTCACTCCTGAACAGCTTGATGCTCTGGAGAAAGTCCTCCCAACAGTCAAACCTGTCCGCCGTCCTGGTGCCACAGGCGTTGATGCCTCCGGTACGGGTTCTGCTGACATCTCTGGGCTGTCGGGTAGGGAGAAGATCCGAGCAGCCTTTGAGGCTGATGGCAAGAAACCCTAACCGGAGGTTGACCGATGGCTGACATTGTTGGGCACTGGAAGAACCTGGCCGAAGCCCAGAAGCTCACTCAATCCATGCTCCTTCAGGGCGTGGTGGAAGAGATTCTGGAGGAAGGCTCTCTCCTTCCCATTATACCCCCTATGCAGATTAACGGTAAGTCCCTCCTCTACAACCGTGAGAAGACCTGGAACGCTGCCGATGGAGCTGGCTTCTTCGATGTCCATGAGCAGATCCCCTGGACCTCTGATGTAGAGTACACTGCCCAGGTCGAGGTTGAGCTCAAGCGGGTCGCTCGTCAGTCCCCATGGGATAAGTTCATCCAGGCTACTTACGGAAGCATCAACGACTACCGGGCCATCGTCCTGAGCGAGGTCCGCAAGCGATGTATGCGCTTCGTCGAAGACAGGCTTCTCTATGGCGACAAGACTGCCAGGCCTAAGGAGTTCGATGGCCTCCACTCCCTAGCTGGCCCCCTGACTGGTGATAACAACATCGACCAGGGCGAGGCTGCTCTGAGCCTGTTGAATCTTCGAGCTGCTGTCGATGCTGTGAAGCCTCAGATGGCTGGTAGCGAGAACGTAGCAATTCTGCTCCCAGGTGTCCTCAACCGCCGCATTGACCAGGGCTACCAGGAAGCTGGCTTCGTCCGGGCCTCGGTCACTGTCTCCCCTATGTCCGTCATGGTTAACGGCGTCGAGATTGGTGGCCGAGTAAAGACCTTCGATGGTATCCCGATGATACGGTCTGACTACCTGGTCGCCGAGGAAGCTAACACTGGCCTGACCGCTGCCGGCCGGGCCAAGAACACCACTGGTACTAAGCAGTACTCCATCTTCGTCATCCGCTTTGCCCTCCCTATGGACAAGGGCTTCTTCCTTGCCTTCGGTGGCACTGGTGTAGGCCAGGGAGAGTTCCGTCCCTTCGAGCATACCTCCTTCGAGAAGCTGGAGGACTTCGATGCTGGTGGTGAGCGCCTGGTTTCCTACCTAGCTCCTGGCATCGGAGCTACCTGGAGTATCGCCCGAATCACTGACATCACCGACGCTGCGGTCCTACCCTAAGGAGGTTTTTCAATGGCCAAGCTTCAAGAACATAAGGTAATCGTCAATACCGAGGGTATGCGGCTCTACTTGCCCTGGGATGAGACCGACAACGTCTTTATCGGGACCAAGATAGAGATAGGCGAACTTGGTAAGTCGGGCACCGTCCAAAAGTACCCTCTGGGCACCAAGGTGGTCTACGGTGAGCGGGTCTTCCGTTATGCCAAGCTGGGAGCCACTGCCCAGACTGAAGGCAAGCTCCTCCAGATGCCTGTCCCCGAAGCCAACCATGGCAACCGGGTCCTTGATGCCCGTGCTATCGGGGCCACAGCCATCAACATTACTCCCGTGACCACCAATATCACCAAGGACCAGTATGCAGGTGGCTACTTCCATGTCAACGATGTGGATGGAGAGGGCCAGATGTCCCGGGTCAAGTCCCACCCTGCTATCACCGCTGCTGCGGCCGGCCTTATCACCCTCTACGACCCTCTAGTCAAGGCCACCACAGCCAACTCTGAGGGCTCCCTGACTGCCAGCCCCTTCAGTGCCCTCATTATCCACCCAAGCCCTCCGACCGCCCGTGTGATGGGTGTGCCGATTAAGGACATCGCCGCTAACGAGTTCTTCTGGCTCCTCGTCGGTGGCCCAGTTGCTGTCCTCACTCAGGGTACCCTCGTCATCAATGAGGGTGCCGTCGCCTCTCTAACCGTTGATGGCGCTGTGGCCCCCTTTGCTCTGGTCGAAGGTGCCCCCAACACCTCAGCTGGCCAGTACGTCGTCGGTTGGGTGATGAGGGTCCACGCTGACACCGAGTACTCTCTCATCTACCTCACCCTGGAAGATTCCTAGTGAACGACCTCCCCACTCTCTACGAGTCTAAAGCCGCCCAGCATAGGCAGCTTTGCTCCCAGGCTGCCTTCCTGGACGGTCAGAGGAAGGCGCTGGAGGATGAGGCACTTCGTCTAGAAGGAGAGCTTCGCCTCCTGCGCCTGTTGATTCAGCGGTCCGAAGTCCAGTCCATAATCCGGGATGGAAAGGAGCCCGCCAGTGCCACTGCCAGTCGAACGCCTGACTCCGGATAGCTCTACTGCCTCTATCCAGGAGGCTCTCTCTAACTCTATTGCCCAGTGTATGGAGGAGGGTGGTAGGGAGCAGAACCAGTGTGTGGCTATTGCCTTTAGTATTGCCCGCAAGCAGACTGGTAAGCATCTTGGTAGCCGTGGCCGGGCTAAGATATCCGCTGGTCTCCAAAGGGGTGAGTAATGCCTCTTCTTCTCCGAGCCATTGACGAAGAAACCATAACTGTCGGCACTCTCAAAAGCCTCGATAACACGAAGACTATAGTAGACAACTCTCCCCGCAAAGGCCTGCTCCGGTGCAGCTTTGAGCACCGCTCTGGTGGCAAGATTTACTGGAACACCAACTCAGACGCCTCAGCTGCTGGTGGGGCTGGCGACTTCTCCGCCGTCCCTGGAGACCGCTGGGAAATCTGGGGTTGGGATGACCTCCGCCGCTGGACCGCAATCAAAGCTACCGGAGAGGCCGATGCGGTCGTCGCTGTCATCTACGAGGGAAGCTAGCTATGACCATAGTGATTAAGGTCCGTGGCGACCAGAGCAAGTCTCTCCTCTCTGCCACCTTTGCCATCGACGCAACGGGGGTTAAGACTATCACAACCGCTCACGGTCTTGGTATCACCCCGACCAAGGAGCAGGTTAAGCTGACCGTGGTTGAGGAGACCAATGTTGACGACTGGGCCTTCAACCTTCTGAAGGTTGACACAGTCGATGCCACCAACATTACCTCCAAAATCAACGTCTCCACTGCCTCCGCTACTGTCGCTGCAACCGCCCGACTGGGAATCCAGATCCTCCTCCGAGGCTAGCTTTGGTTCCGGTAACTTGTATCCACTGTGGAACCAAGATGGAAGTCAAGATCGCCAAGCGTCCCGGCATCCAGGCTACCGTTGTCTGTAACTGTGGCCAGGCGCATGAAGTCTACATCCTCCAGCACAAGCGCCTTCTCTGGCTGACCACGGAGGTAAAAGTCCGTGGCCGTAAATAGGTGCTTTAGATTCTACACCCAAGCATCCGCTCCTGCTGGTGTCGAAGTCGGGGTTGGGGATGAGTGGAACGACACCACAACCGACACCCTCAAGTTCTGTACCGATACCTCCCCTATCACCTGGGTAGCCCCTGGCGGCAGTGGAAGCTTTCTCACCCTCACTGATACCCCTGACTCCTACGCTACCCACGGCGGCAAGAATGTTCGTGTCAATGCTGGTGAGACCGCCCTAGAGTTCGTTGCCGCCGGTGCTCCTGGCCTCCATGACACTACCCATGAAGCTGGCGGCTCAGATGTAGTTGATGCTGGCCTTATTCGTCGTGCTACCGATCCGGCGTCCCCTGCTGTTGGCGAGACCTGGGTTAACGCCGCCCTGCTCAAGTTCCGTGATAACGCTGCCCCCCCTGCGACGAAGACCGTTCAGGTGCGTGGAGATGTCATTACCGATGCCGAGCATGGAGCTAGGACTGTTGCCAGTGCCCACGGTCATGGAGACCTGACTGGCATCACGGCCGACCAGCACCATGCTCAATCTCACGGCGCTGCTGACCACTCGGGGGATGTCCTTCCAGACGGCTCCAACCAGGTCCTAGGCACAGGCGATGTTACTATCACTCAGAAGGCCGCACCAGCGAATCCGGCGGCCGGTGACCGTAAGATCTATGTTGACTCCACAACGGGTAAGCTATCGGTCAGAACCTCAGGTGGTTCCTCAGTCTCCCTGGAGGAGCAGGGAGGCAGTGTTACCTATGCCGCTCCGTCAGCTGAGATCAACATTGGGGATGCAGCAGTTGAGGGTGTAGCCACCACCGTACTGCGCTCCGATTCTCAGTTCGCCTTCCCTGCCCCTGCTGCTGGCTACCCTGTAGATGTTGACCTATCTGCCGAGGCAGATGGTACCGCTACCACTTCGGCCCGCTCTGACCATAAGCACTCTATGCCTGCCCCAGCTGCTCCCGCCGATGTCACGAAGGCGGCAGCCGCTACTGGCACCTCCAACAACCCCGCCCGGCAGGATCACAAGCACGACATTACTACCGCCGTGCCGGTCACGCAGGCGCTTGGCGATGTGGCGGCCGAGGGCACCGCCACCTCACTGGGTAGGTCGGACCACCGCCACGGGATGCCTGCCAACCCGCTGGCCGTTGCAAATGGCGGTACTGGCCTAACTGTCAACCCCAAGGTTGAGGCTGTCATCTCCGCCGCCTCCCTCAAGGGCACCACGACCGCCGGAGCGGGCGACGCCAACAAACTGCCAGAGTCTAGGGAACTTGCCACGAACCTGGTCAACATCGACTTCATGGCCTTCGACCAGACCACTTCAGAAAACGGCTTCTTCCAGTACAGTATCCCTAAAGGCTGGGACGAGGGCACGATCACCTTCCGCGTCAAATGGACTGCTGCCGCTGGAACGGGTGGTGTGGTCTTCGGACTCAAGGGCTTGGCCCGCAGCGATGACGACCCTATCGATGCTGCCTTTGGTACCGAGGTAACGGTCACCGATACACTTATCGCAACCAATGATGTCCATATCTCGCCCGAGTCGGCGGCACTAACCGTTGGCGGAACCCCAGCCGAGGGCGACATTGTGTTCTTCAACCTCGCTCGCAAGACTGCCGACGCCGGAGACACCCTAACCGCTGATGCCCAACTTCTGGAGATTGTGATCACCTTCACACGAAACAGCTATACGGACTGAGAAATGCCTCACATTTACTTAGGTCGGTGGACATGGGTAGCGGCAGTGGGAGGGCCTGACCCGCAAGAAGAATATTGGGCTGCGCCCTATCCTGCCGTGGGCGGCGTTGACCTGCGTA
>ERZ1292623.193-Hain-H51-01um-R1-193-length-69318-cov-35_pt2 | contig 23872 bp, 22 predicted proteins | sample MGYA00564398_ERZ1292623 | MGnify/ENA primary metagenome ERZ1292623 (study PRJEB36523, sample SAMEA6512633) | groundwater metagenome | collected 2019-01-07 | study: AquaDiva: Metagenomics assemblies of 32 groundwater samples | reverse complement strand
TAATATACCAAGGTTTAAAAATGGACGAATGTCTGGGAATTTATGAACGGAGAATTAAGATTAAATGAATGGATATCTAGTCCTCACCTTAACTTTAAGTATGAATTGTATTGGCCATATGTGGCTAGTGTTTTAAATCCAGACTCTGATAGTGTTGATGTTTATTGTCAATTGAATGGGAGAGCTGGAAGAAGTATTGGTACATTTATTACTTATGGAAAGATAGGAGAAATGATGGCAAGATTTAAGCAAACTGGTGAGAATGAAAGACTTTTTGTTCCTATGGGGCGTGAACTTATTGTTGATAGAATCTCTAATGATGTTGTTGAAGGTAGTATTGTAATTCTTCTTAGAGACAATCTATTTGATGAACATTTTAAACCAATTGTTCCTTCTTAATTACTTGGGATATCTACTTAAAATGTAAACATAACCTAATAGTGTTGTTAGTAATAATAAAAACATTATATAGTTTTGTTGATTAACTTCTCTACAGTTATATGATGAAACTAGTTTTAGCATAAGGTTATTAAATATAGTTTTTTTATTAGAGGAATGAAAATAAAAAAGTATGATGTTATACTTGGATTGCTGATTATAACTGAGATAGCTTTAAGTGTATATATTGGATTTTCTGCTCAGGGAGACAACTTCATATGCAATATAGGTTCTTCATGTGATTCTGTGCAGAATTCAATTTATGGAACACTATTTGGGATGAAACTTGCTTGGTTTGGGGCAATATGCTTTTCTGTGCTTTTGATATTATTTTTAATTGCGAGATTTAATAGAAAAATGTATTGGTTGTTCTTTCTCGCTACTATTGTGGGGGCATTAATGGCAATTTATTTTATTAGTATACAGGCATTTGTATTGAATCAATACTGCACTAGCTGTTTAATTGTTGATGGGATAGCTGTACTAATGTTTGTTATTGTTTTTTTTGAATATTTAGATTTTAAAAGAGAGATAAAAAGGTTAGAAAAGAAGATAGAAGAAAAGATAATCAGGTAAATTTTTTCTTATCGTCGGGGGCTTTAAAAAGCAAACCTTTATAAATGAAAATTCTGTTTAATTATTATCTTATTATCATGGCTGAGAAATCAAATTTGAAGGTTCAAAATATTGTCGCTACTACCTCTCTTGGCAAAGAAGTTTCACTTACTAAGTTAGCTAGAAGTCAGAGTAATACCGAATATAATCCAGAGCAATTTCCCGGACTTGTACTTCGAATTGAGAAGCCCAAGTCTGCAGTGCTTGTGTTTTCTTCTGGGAATCTTGTGTGTACTGGTACTAAATCAGTTGCACAGGTGAAAGAGGTGATAAAGGCTGTAATTAAACAAATTGGCAAGATAGGGGTTAAGATAACTCAACAGCCCAAGATAACTGTCCAAAATATTGTTGCTTCTGGAAGTATAAAGCTGAATCTTAACCTCAATGTTCTTGCTCTACAGCTTGAAAATACTGAATACGAACCTGAACAGTTTCCAGGATTAGTTTATAAGTTGGATGAGCCTACTGCAACTTTCCTATTGTTTTCAAATGGAAAACTTGTCTGCACAGGAACGAAGAATAAACAGCAATTAGAAGATTCTATGGCCAAATTGAATAAAAATATAAGGGAAGCTGTTAAAGGGAATAAGTAATTATTATGGGTCTCAATTATATACCTACAAATATGGGAGAGGCAATAAGAGAGAATGCTAAATATTCTATGAAAGTTAGTGGTGTTAGTGAAGTAATAGATAGATTGGAAATTGGTTTAGGACTTGACCAATCTGTTAGAAATGGAGATACAACGCACGCTATTGTTCTAAGCTCTCTTTTATCTCAACTTCCAAAAAATCCAAGATTAAGAAGACATCATCAAGAAGAAAAATGTAGTAATTAATTATTATCTATACAAGAAAATTGTCAATTGCCTAAAACTATGTTACCATAATGAGAATGTAATTGTGCAGGGGTTCTATTATTACCAAATAATGCATTTGTTTTTTTTGCAACTTCTCTCCAATTAACTTTTTTTCTTCTGCCAGAATTTGCATTTGCTTCTAATTGAGTGCGTACTAATAAAGAATAATAATCTAGTTCTTCCATTTCCCCATATTCGGTAAGTATTTTAGTGCCCCTATAGCTTCTTTGATTGCACCCTTCAGTTCTGGCTATCAATTTTTCTCTTGTCCAAAATCTGCTTATGTTTCGGCCATTCACTCTATTTCTTTCTGCTTGAATTCTGGTTCTTTCATCTTCATCTAAAAGAAGTTCTAAAGCTTTTGCAATGGCACTTCCTGCAACATTTTCTGAAATAGGCCAATCAGAGCTATATCTTCTTGCTAACTCTTTGTGAGTTGCGCCTGCGCGGTATTCTTCAACAAGTTTTGTTCCATACTGTTCAGCTAATTGCTCGCTGTGCGATTTTGCTAATCTTATTATTCCTGGCGATAATGTTTCTAAGCCTTGCATGGAATTTTGCTTTTTTGTGGTGTTTTAAATCTTTCCATTTTCGTGTTTAGGATAGTAGAATTTTTTGTCTTTAATTTCCTCTGGTAAATGTTCTTGCTCTACTTTTGCATCTTTGTAATCATGCGCATACTTATAATCTAGGCCATAGTTTAAGTCTTTCATTAATTGTGTTGGAGCATTTCTAAGATGTAAAGGCACGGGAAGATTTCCTGTTTGTTCTATAACTTCTTTTGCTAAAAGAACTGCTTGATATGTAGAATTTGATTTTGGTGCTTTTGCCAAGTATATTGCAGTTTGAACTAAAGCAGTGTTGCATTCAGGATAGCCGAGAAACATAACTGCCTCTTTTGCTGAAATTGCAATTGTTAATGCATTTGGGTCTGCATTTCCTATATCTTCACTTGCGAAACGAATCATTCTTCTTATGATATATTTTGGATCTTCTCCTGCTTCAATCATACGCATAGTCCAGTAAACTGAGGCGTCTGGGTCAGAATCGCGCATAGACTTATGTAAGGCAGAGATAATATTATAATGCTCTTCACCATTTTTGTCATATCTTAAATTGGATTTTTGGGCAGAATCTAAAATAGATTGCCTGCTTAATTTTTTGTTTGATAGATTTAACGCCAGTTCTAAAATATTTAATGCAGATCTGGCATCTCCGTTGGATAATCTTGCTATTAATTCTATATTTTCTTTTTCTGTATCAATAAGCAATTTTTTTAGAGCACTTTCTATAATTACTTTTAATTCTTCTTCTGCTAAAGAATTTAAGACGAACACTCTTGATCTTGATAATAGGGGAGAGATAACTTCAAATGACGGATTTTCTGTTGTTGCCCCTATTAAGGTTATTGTTCCTTGTTCTACAAAAGGCAATAAGAAGTCTTGCTGGGCTTTGTTGAACCTATGAATTTCATCTAGGAAAAGAATAACTGGCTTGTTTAGTAATCTTGTTCTATTTATTGCCGCTTGAACATCAGATTTTGAAGCTGAAACTGCAGAGAGCTCTACAAATTCTGCGTTAACTGATAAAGCCAGAATTCTTGCGATGGTAGTTTTCCCGCATCCTGGAGGGCCCCAAAAGATTATTGATGAAGGAAGAGATTTTGATTCTATTAAAACTCTTAATGGTTTTCCTGAATTTAGCAGATGCAGTTGACCTATGAATTCATCTAATGAATGTGGGCGCATTTGATTAGCTAAAGGAGTTGGTTTTGACATGATTTACTTACTTTTCTCCTCCTTTTTTTTAGAAGAAAGAGAATTGAGGGAACTTTTTCGGATATTATCTCGAATTCCTCATTTCTCTCTTGTCTTATTTCATCATATTGTTTTTCTCTTTCTTTTCTCTTTCTTAATTTTTCATGTGCTTCAATTATTCTCCTGCCTGCTTCATTTGATATTTTAAGGTAACAAGCATGATATCTTTTGAGACATTTTCTTCTTTCTGCCAGTACAAGTTCGTAAGTTCCTTCTAAAACATTAAACGCCTCTGTGATTTCAATTTTTTTTAGAAGTCCGTGATTATTCTCATGTGGTTCTCTAATAGTTATTTTTCTCTTGTTTTCTTTTACAAGAGTTTCATCTTTGAAATCTAATGTTGCATAGTTTAATATATTTCCCTGGCTATTTACAACGACTAAACTTTCATTTGGAAGGACATATACCCTCAATCTTTTATGATATTGCATAAGGAAAACTGCTATTCAAGCTTTTTATTGATTATTGTGTCAGGGTTTTCCAGTTTTGCTTATAGTTTTGGTAAGCTTTATCAAATTCTTCTTTTGGGGTTTGTTGGATGTTTAGTTCTGAAAGTTTTTCTTTTAATAGATTAAGTGCAGAGTCTTTATCTTTTTCGTTAGAAAGTTTTTCAAGTTCTATTATATATCCGTATCCTTTTGTATAATCTAATGTAATCGTAATGCCTTTCCATTCAAATGCACTTCTTTTTCTGAACCATTTTATTTCAGTTTCATAGTTTAATGATTTGAATAAATTTTGAAGTTTGTCAAAATCATCTTTATCGCATTTTATTTCTATTTCTTCTCTCTGCTCTGAATGCATAGCTCCTTTTTTGAGCCAAATTTTTGAATAAAATTCGTTCTTCTGTATTCTAATATCTACGGGAGCTTTGAAGTAGTGTGTTTCTTGATTGTCTCCATAAAGTAACTTTGCACTCTTTTTGAAAAAGTCAAGAAGTTCAAAATATTTTTCTTTTGAGATAAATGCACGAATTTCTACTTCAATATTCATTTAGCCCTCCAAGTCTGAGATGCCTAGAAGAATGAATAACAAGCCGATGCCTATAACTGCCCAGAAAATTCCCCCAAGAAGAAATGAGAGTGCTTGTGGCCACCAACTAGGCCAAACCATTATTGCTAACACTATTGGAAGTATTACAAGAATCAATCCGAGCAATAATTCAAGCCATTTATTCATTCTATTTTTAGTTATGATGTCTTTATAAATATTATTGCTGTTTTTTTATTGGATGAGAATGGTGATTAATACTACACTAAAATAGAGCATAATTATCTTTAAATAGAGGTAATTTTTGTGAAATTAATGATAGAACAAGATGATAATACATCCTATCGCATAGAAGGTCATAAGGTTGGCGGAATGTTGGGAGAGAGATTTAAAGAGGTTGCTTTTACAGCTATTAATGGTTTACCTGGAGTTCTTGTACCAACTGATAGAGGAGTTTATTATTCTGAACTTTATCATATAGGTTTTAAAAAAGCAATACCTAGAGATGAATTAGATGAAACAACTAATGGATTGGTTGTGTTCGTAACAAGAGAAATGGTGGCCAAGGGTAAAAGTAAATTTAATGTTCGCAGGTCTCCAGAGTATTATAGAAAGCGTCAGGGCTTCTAAGTAGAGTAAATATTATTTTTTCTTTCTCATATACTTTTTTATTGCGACTTCACCTAATGGCTTGTCTGATTTTGAGACTTTAAAGCTTTGTTTGAATTCTTTCCAGAATGATTTGTCTATTGATGAACGAATAATTCCTGTGATGAACATTGCGATTATTGAACCGAGGCCTGCAAGAGCCATGTCTTTTTGTGCGTCCCAGATGTCGCCTTGTGCGCCTAGAAATGCAAGCCCTGCTTCTGGATTGGTAAAAGTTACTGCGCTCCATTCTATTAATTCGTATATTGCGGAGAAAGCGAAAGTTAATTCAATTGGGAACCAGAAACTCCAAATTCCCTTTGATTTACTCAAACGGATAAATATTTCTCTTACAGGGTATGCAATTAATAAGCCAAATGAGAAATGAACAAGGCGGTCATACATATTTCTTGCCGAGCCAAATAAGTTTTGAAGAGTATATCCGAAAGGGACTTCAGCGTACGTGTAGTGAGAGCCAATAACATGAAGAATCATAAAGATTGTTAACAAGGTATAAGATAGTTTTGATAATTTAAAATAGAATGCAGAGAGAATAATTATGGGAACAGTGATAAAGACAAGATAATTTTCTAATAACCAGCCGTCTGAATAGGTTGGATTGATTGCCGCCCAAGCCCAGAATATAAGAAATATGATTAGCAATACTATGTAGTAATATCCCCTTTTTTCATCACTTTCTTTAGATGAATTTGTTTAAATACCTTGCAGTTGATTTGTTAGAGAATGTTTTTATAGATTAGTTTGCCTAATATGTAATGAAGAGGGAAGAGATGAATATTAAGGGAGAAATAAGTGCGTTAGTAATTATCATCGCTTCTGTTGTTGTTGCATTGGGTGTTGCTGGTGCGATAACTTACGAGTGTTATCATGATTCTTGTATATTTAGTTCTAAAATAGATTCAAGTTCTCAAGAAGAGATTGATGCAGAAGGGGAAAATGTTTTAGCTGGCTCTGATAATAGTGGCGGAGGAAGTAGCAGTGGAAGTTCATCTGGTGCAGGAAGCGGGGGCGGTGAAAGTTCTGGAGGAGGAATAATTGGATTTGTTAAGAGATTATTTTCTGGCGGTGGAGGAGGAGGAGGCGGAGGTGGTTCGGGAGGTGGAAGTGGCGGAGGCGGAGGAAGTGGTGCTGGTAGTGGGGGAGTTGAAGGAATTAGTGCGGGAAGTAGAATAGTAAATCTTGGGCAGTGGGCAAATAAAAGCGAGTATATAAGATTGAATAATACTTTCAGTGTTAAAGTAGTGTCTATTCAAAATATTTCTAATGGATATTCTAATGATGAAGTTATATTTGAAAATAATAGTTTAAATTATTCGGCTGTGATGACTGGCGAAGGAATAGGAAATGTTACAATTAAAGGAATTGTTTACAATTTAAGTTATGTTGGGTCAACTAATATTGCAGAGATGGAAAGACAAGTTATGTTAACTTTGGCTAGTTCTGATAATAGTGGCGGAGGCGGTGGTGGAGCAAATTTAGAAATTTATACAGGTAATTTGAATGCAATTGGCGATTATTCTGCTCAGACAAATGACGCATATTGTTATTTGAATGTTGAATTGGATGAAAAAAGAGTGGAATTTTTTGGAGAAAATAGTTCAAACTTTTCAATTAAGGATATAAAACAGATGTATGGAGATTATGGTTATCAGACAAGATTAAATTATGAAGATATAAGTCCGTTTGTATTTCAGACTTTAACTTCTAACAATGCAGTATTGCAGAATTATCAATTGTATTCAAGCAGATTTGCAATTGCAGAGGACTTTTCGGGAACAGAGCCAAGCGGAAGTATTATTGAATATGATGATGGAATAGCTTCTTTAACAATTCCATATGATTCAAGAACGAGTAAATTTGGAATTGTTATAAATGGGAATAGAAGTATATTGGGTGTTGATTCTTCTTTATTGAAATGTGAGAAGACATGCAAGGATGTGAACGAGTTTGGAGATTATGGGAAAAATGAGTGTTGTCCTAATTTGCTTAGAAGTGCATTTAATAGTAGTTCGTTTAGATGCGTTGAGGAGGAAAAATGAAAGATAAAATAAATGTTCGCAAGGAGATTATTATTACGTTTCTCTTTTCTTTATTAATTATTGTCAGCGTTTTGGGAGTTGTGCTTAATAAACCAATAAGAGACATTTATTTTAGTCCTGCACAGACAGGGTATGGTGTTGATTGTAGTACAATAACAGGAGATATTCAAGCATGGAGGAATGCATGTCCTTGTAGTTATGGAGATACTCCGAGTGAAATTAATCCTGGAGTTAAATTTGCATCATATGGAAGTCAAGGACATTTGACTAATGCTTGTCAGATGTGCAATGGTTATGGTGGTGTGATTGGAAAGACAGATGGAACTCCCTTGAATGTTTGTACTTTATGTGACGGCAACGGAGGAACAAGGTTTATTGGTGCTGGAGAAAAATCTATCTCTCAGCCGGAAGTTGATCCTTGCGGAGTGTGCGATGGTGCTGGGAATTGGGTTCCTAAACTAGCAGGAACTTCTCCAGATCCTAATCCTAGCGTTATTCCAAATACAGGAGCTTTCCACTCTGTCTTTTATAATCCAACTCCTGGAGGTTCTTCATGCAATGTTTGTGATGGTACAGGGTTTGTAAAATCAATTGAAGAAGTAATTCCGAAAACAGTCAATATTTCAGATATAATAGATATTAAAATAGATTACGATCCTGATTATGTAAGATTGACAAAACAGTTTAGAGGATTTACTCCACAACCGGAATTTACTCCTTATGATAATATTTTAATAAAGATAAAAATTGCTAAAAATTCTTGTTATACTTATCCTAATGAACTGCCTTTTGATGTTGCACTTGCTTTTACTAATATAGATGGGCAGGAAGAAGTTTTTTATTTTGTGAATCAAGCAACTTCGATTGCAAATCCCTATTCTCCTATTAAGATAAGTGAAACTACAAACGAGATTGAATATGGTGTTATATTGAAAGGATGGAATTATCATCAGAAAACTCAATGTACTGCACAAGGGTGCAAGGATGTTGATATAGATGGAGGGGCGAGTGGGATAGTTCAGGGAGCTTTGATGGATAAAATGATTGAGGCGATTGGCAAGGATTTGAATAAGAAGGATGTGGTTAAGTTTAGATTGATGGAAAGAAATGTTCCTGCAAATAATAAAGATGAGCCAATTCCTATGAAGACTTGTTTGCAGATAAAAGGAGATGGAAAGAAAAAATTTGTTGGTATGAGGGGGGAAGATGCTTTTCGTTATAGTTCTAAGACGTTTATGCAAGAAGTTTTTGTTGACGCGAATACCCTATTTAGCATAGATCCCTTCGCAAAATATAATGATAGCTTGTCTTATTATGCAGATTTGGCAATACTTGATGATTCTGGATGGGATACGTATGAGGAGGATAACGATATTTTTTATAAACCTAAATATATATCCGTTGTTCGACAAAGTTCTAGTTGTGGAAGTGATGCTAGTGCCTACTCATTTTTTAATAAGAGGACATATAAAGGATATACAGTTAAAAATTCTGGAACAGTTTTTGTTAGACCTGGAGGGTTGTCTTTGTCAAGTGATTCAATTGTTGTGACTCATGAAATAGGACATGCTTTTTGTGGTTTAAGTGATGAGTATGTGTATAAAAAAGGATTTACTGGTTTTGTGTGGAATCCTGGTTGGCAGGGGAAGTTTATGCCAAATTGTGTTTTAAATCCATCAAATTCATGGTGGTATAATGGTGCTGTTTATGGTACTTCTAATTATTTGGGATGTTCTGTAAATGGATTGTATCGTCCTTCAGGAAATAGTATTATGAGAAAGGATAGAGAAGATCAAAAATTCAATGTGGTATCATGCGGATATTGTCTTGCCGCAATTAAAGGTGGAAATCCTAAATCTTATTGGAATGAATGTATGAATTTAGATACGATTAAACCTTTAGTTACTTAATTTATTTTTTAATGTTTGCTACTGGAATATTTGTTTTTGTGTTTTGTGAAGAGATATAGAAATGTGCGACAGCAGGATTGTAAGGTATAACTGTTTCAAATGTTCCATTTCTAAACTGAATAACTCTTCCTTGTCCTGAAAAGTTTTCGGCTATAAAGTTGTCAGTATTTGGAGAGTATCCTTTAGGATATAATGGAACTTTATCTAAAGTTTCGCCTCTTTCATTTCTTGTTTCAATATAATCTTTTCTAGCTCTTGAATTATTAGCAATAGGATTTACTTGCCTGCTTTTTAGCAATTCTGCATTTAAAACAGAAAAAATAGGATTTCTTTTGGTACCACTCTCTTCTATAGTTAGCTTTAGATAATCTCTCTGGCTTTGTTCTTCTCTTATTGAGGGAGTTTGACAGCCAGTAAGTTGGAGAGCACAAGCTAATCCTAAAATACAGTTTGTAAGGTTTTTTCTCATAAATAAATGTCATATTTAGAGTATTTAAATCTTTCTTTAGTTACTACTTAATAGTTATAAATATATACTTAAAATTGGTAATACAATGCACAGAAGATAAAATTATATCGTAAGAGATAATGATGTTTTTGATGATATATTTTGTTATAATTTTTTCACTTAACTTCAATACTTTTTGAAGTTAAAAGCGGGTTTATAAATAATAATTATATAGATAAAACATGAGTGACAAGATAATAAGCGTTGATTTGGATGATGAAAGAATTGGTAAAATTGCAGATGTAATAAGTAATAAGACATGCAAGAAGATACTTGATGTGTTGGCTGAGAAAGAAATGAGTGCTGGAGAAATTTCTGAGGAATTAAAAATCCCACTTAATACGGCAGGATATAATCTTGAGAAATTAAGCGATGCAGGATTGATTGAGAAGAAAAAAGAATTTTTGTGGAGTGAGAAGGGAAAGAGAATTGTTAAATATAGAGTTGCAAATAAAAAAATAGTAATAAGCCCTGTTAAGAGAATTAAGGGATTGCTTTCTACTTTAATTATTTCTGGATTGATTGGAGTTGGATTGAAAGTTTGGAGTGGAAGCAAAGTTATGCAAGCGGGAAGTGCTGAGAGTGTTGCTGATAAAGCTGTTGAAAGTGCTTCTTCTGCGTCTTCAGCATCATCGGAATTAGTAGCTAAAACTCCAGAGGCAGTGGCCAGCGCTACTGGGAATGTAATTCAAGTTGGAGATCCTGCTTTTTGGTTTATGACTGGAGTAATAGTCGCTTTAGTTATTATTGTTTTGTTTAATTGGAGGAAAATATGGAAATGATGATTGAAGATAGCGTAAAAGTTGGAGAAGTTATTAGTTTACACAATAATAATGAGTTTCTAAGGTGTAGAGATAATATTGTTTCTATTCAAGTTAATAATTTGTTTGCTGAAATGGGTAGTTTGTTAATTAATTTAATGATAAAAAATAGGAAAATGAAAGGAGGTAGATTATGATGGAAGGGAAATTGAATACAACTTTAATTGTATTTGGAATAATTGTTTTGATTGGAATAATGTCTTTTGTATATGCGTCTGGACCCGAAATAAGTACCCAGGGGACTGCTAGCAGTGATGCTTCTCCTGATGAAATAAATGTATATGCACTTGTTTTTACAAAGAATGCAACACTTGAAGGAGCGCAGGTTGAAAATGCAAGAATATTAAATGACTTAATTAGAAATTTGAGGTATCTTGGATTTGATGATGAAGATATACAATATAGCAATTACTACAGTGGAGAATATGGAGAATGGCAGAATGGCAAATATGTGAATAATGGATATCAAGTAAGCCAGACAGTTACAATAAAGATGAAAGAATTTTCGAAAGTTTCTGATGTTATAACTAATGTTATAGATGCTGGTGCAGGTGTTCAGAGTGTACAATTTGAATTATCAAATGAAAAGAAGCAAGATGAGCAAGCAAAAGTTGCAGAACTTGCAAGTCAAGATGCAAGAAAGAAAGCAGAAGCAATTGCATCGGGACAGGGAAAGAGACTTGGAAGATTAGTCGAATTAAGGACAGATAATTTAAGTTATAGGCCTTATCCAATATATGTTGCAGACTCTTCTGGTTCTATAGGCGCAGAATTTAGTGCTGAAAAAGTACAAAGTGCTGTAAGAGATATAAAGCCAGAAGATATAGGAATTTCACAGACAGTTTATGTTAAATATAAGCTAAGCAGATTCTAATTTTATTTTATCTTTTTGGATTTGCTTTTGTTTTTTTATCAAACCATAATACTGTTAGTAAACTTTATATACTATGTATACAATGAATACATATGACTGAAATAAATTTATCCGCAAGAATTCCTAAGGAATTGGAAGCAGAGCTTGTGAAGTATATGGAAGAAGAGCATCTTGAAAAGTCTGGAGCAGTCAGAAAGCTTTTATTTCAGGCCTTAAGAGAGTGGAGGATTGAATATGCTTTTAAGCTACTGTCAGAAGGTGCAACTACTCTTTCAAAAGCTGCTGAAATTGCTGGAATGGATATATGGTCTTTTATTTCCAAAGTAAAAGCGGCCAAGCTATTATGGGTTAAAGACAGCGTTATTGAAAAAGATCTTGGAAAATTTAAATGAGCTTTGTTTTTGATTCTTCTGCTTTGATTTATTTAGGCAAAATAGGATTGCTTGATAGAGTCGTATTGCTGGATGGAGAAAAAATTATTCCTAAAAATGTTTATGATGAAGTTATTTTAGAAGGGGAAAATAGAATGGAATCTGAAGTAAGTTATATAAAAGAGTTGATTAATAAGAGGTTATTTTCTGTAAAAGAAGCAAGGTTAAAGGTAAATGGAAATTTAATTTTAAGCAAAGCCGACAAGGAAGTTTTGGCTTTGGCTAAAGAAAAGAAATGTATCGCAATAGTTGATGAATCTTATGCATCAAGCATAGCAGATTCTTATGGAATAGAGAATCATGGAACAATTTATCTAATACTAATGCTTTTGAAGAGAAAGATTATAAATAAAAAAGAGACAATAAGTTTTATAGATAAAATAGTTGAGGAAGGTTTTTATCTTTCTGCTGGAAAGTATAAGCAGATAGCAGAGGTTATAAACCAGCTTTAAATTGACGGATTTAGCATTCTGATTTCTTAAACGATAATGCTTAAATATGCTGTTGATTTTAATTATTGATGAAAAGAGGGGTTTTGTTTTTTGCTTTTATTCTTGTAGCGATTAGTTTGAGTTTTTTTGTAAGTGCGGCACAAAGTAATGTTAATAGACAAATCATTGAGGAAATTAATTTTGATGATAGTGCCTTGATTTTATCTGATGTGGATTATAACGAGGTTAGTAATTTGAATAAAGAATTATTTGACATATCTTCTGAAGAAGTTGGAGTTGTTAGCAGAGTAGCTTCTGTTTTTGGTGTTGGAAAAGCAGTTGATAAGAGAAATAAGCTTGTATCAAAGTCTATTGAAAGAAGGACTGCTATGCTTAAATTGGCTGATAAAAGACCAGACTTGTTTTTAACTTTAACTATACCTCAAGAACAACAGGAAACTGTTTTGAGAGATGCAAAGCCATATTTAGAGAAGAAGACAGCTAGAGAAGGGACTTTGCAAGTATTAGAGACTCCGCATTTAGGTGTAGAGAATAATGTCAATAAAACTGATGAATTCCAGTTTTTTTTGAAAACGACAAATAAAAAATATAATCTAAAATTTGCAGATGGTTCTATACCTAGAGAAGTTTCAGGAGCGAGGGTTAAAGTTGAAGGAGTAGAATTAGGGAATTATCTTGCTACTTCAAGTGCTGAAACAAGTGCGTTTGAAGTTCTTGAAGAATCTAATGTACCTAGAAGAGAAGAAAATTTCGGAGTGCAGAAAATTGCAATTATCTTTACTAAGCCAGTTGGAGGAGAAGATTATGACTGGCCTCTTTTAGAGTCTCATATGCAGAAAGTTAATGAGTACTTTAAGGAAGTTAGTTATGGAAAAGTTAGTTTGGAATGGGATGTTTATGGGATATATGAAGTATTTCAAGAATACGGAGGTATTGTTCAAATAACTAATCCTGCTATAGATGATAATGTCAATTTCAGCAAGTATTCAAGAGTTATTTCTGTTGATGAGAGAAATTGTTTTGGGTGTGCAGGGGTAGGTATGGGAAATATCCAGACTGGAGAAGGTAATCTAAATATGAGTGTGATTTGGTTGACTCCAGTTAATTTTCAAAATGAAAGATATTATGCTGTTGTAGAACATGAGATGGGGCATAATTTTGGAGCAATGCATTCTAATTTGATGGATTGCGGTGAAGAAAATTATATAGATGATTTTTCAAAATGTAATAGTTATGAATATAGAGATCATTTTGATGTTATGGGTTCAAATATTTATAATTCTGAACAAGGGCATATAAATTCAATGTATAAAGAGGAGATAACCTGGATAAATAGTAGCAATACTATTCAGATTAGTTCTGATGGAGTTTACACTATTAAGCCTTTTGAGAATTTGAGTGATGAACTGGCTTTAAAAGTTCCTAGAAAAATTGATGAATTTGGGAATGCAAAAGATTTTTATTATGTGGAGCATAGGACTCCAACGGGGCAGGATTTTTTTATTAATGAGGAAATTGGAATGGGTCCTCAGGTGAGAATATATGAATCTATTGAGAATGGACCTGGAGGAAGTCCATCACAACATATTGCAATGACTCCAAAGATGTATCCTAGAAATGCTAGCATTAGAGATGGCAGGGAGTTTTTTGATCCTAAAACTAATGTGGAAATTAGAACGTTAGATGTTAATTCAGAAAATGCAACTATTGAAGTTAAAGTTAGTGATAAGCAGTGTGTAAGGAGAGAACCGACTTTTACAATTAGACCCTTAAGCATTTCTGGAACTCCGAATGAGGTGTTTTATTATAGTTTTGAATTGATGAATAATGATGAAGGTATTTGTGATGACAGAGAAATTTGGTTTAATGTTTCTTTAGAAACTGGTAAGTCTTGGTGGGTGGTTCCTAATTTGAAATATATTTCTGGTTACAAAGATTATCCTTCTTTGATTCGTGCTGGGGAGAAAGTTGAAGGAGCTATAGCTGTTAGAGATACTAATCCTCGAGAAGTAGGTGGAACGGAAGAGAATAATGAAGCTACTGTTTCTATAATGGAGATTAATAAAGGAATTTATGCTACTCAGAATATAAATTACAATTTTATTGCTCAAAATTTTGAGCCAGTTGATTTTCAGGGAGAAGACAAAGCGAGAAGATTTTTATATTCTCGTGGTAATTCGGATAGTAGTAGTTATTATCTTATAGATAGTTCTGGGAAAGTTTATAGAAGAGGGAATACGAGGTTTACTACCGATAATGGTCCAGAATTTTCTGATGGAAACTATTTACAGAGTGCTTCACGTGGTATGGGAGATAATATAATTTTATTAGATTCTGAAGGAAGATTGTATGATGTCGGAGAACCTTATAGTGTTAGACTACTTTTTAGAAATTATGAGGAGATATTTACCGATATAAAAGATGTTGGGGTTTCTCTTATTTATTATGGAGATAGTGAAGTTGTTTTGCTCAAAGGTGATGGAAGTGTCTTTTATATGTATCGAAATGGATGGCAACAATTTTATAGAAATGATTATTCTTTTTTCAAATGTTCAGCATGGGATGGAAGACATGATGTTATCAGAGAGGGAGTTAATCATGCTGTTAGAGTAAAGCCAGTTTATTCATTTGTAGAAAGTACTAATATGTATAGTTTTGGTTATTATGTTTTAAGCCAAGATGGAAGTGTTTACGTATGTGGTGAGGAAGTTATTTGTGAGGATGGAGATGATAAATGTGAGGCTAAATCTTTGAATACTAACTTTACTAGATTTAATCAGACTTTGCCAGCAGATTTAGGTGTTGGAGATAGAAAAGCAGTTGCATTTGATTTAGATAAGGATAAAGGAATTGTTATGCTGGATTCATATGGAGATGTTTATACATCGGGAGAGATTGAATATCAGGGAAGTCCATCATTTGGAGAAGATATAGCAAGAGATATACAAATTCTTCCTAATGGGTTAGGATATGGTGTTCTTAAAGGAACTGGAGAGATATATGAATGTAGTAATGGTGCATGTCACACTGCTGGAAATGCTTGTCAAGTTGATTTAGATTGCAATGATGATAATGAATATACTGAAGATAAATGTACTAATAGAGAAGGAGGGAATTATTGTGAATATCAGAGAATAGAATGTATTCAAGATGTTGATTGTAATGATAACAATGAAAGGACAATAGATAGTTGTATTCATCCTGGAACTATTGAAAGTTATTGTAAATATGAAGAAGGGCCAGTATGTAATAATAATGGATTGTGTGAGGAAGATAATGGAGAGAACGTTGACAATTGTGCTGTAGATTGCAAAGTTGTTTCTGTTGAATGTGCTGACAGCGATGGATTTGATATAAATACATTCGGAAATGTGATTGATAAAAGCATAACTTATAATGATGAATGTGTAAATGGAAGAGAAGTTAGAGAATATACGTGTGGAAAGGGATTCTTTAGATCAGAGTATAAAGTTAAAGAGAGTGTTAAAGGATGTCAGGTAAGATGTGATTCTGGAAAGTGCGTTGAGCAGGATGTTAATATACAGAGGGCGTGCGTGGATGATGATGTTAATAATGATTTGACTAGATATGGAAAAGTGTTTTATCAGGGGCAGGAATATGGAGATAAATGTGCGGAATCTGGATTAAGCGTTAAGCAGTATTTCTGTGCAGATGATACGTTAAGGAATTTTGTGAAGAGATGTGCAAATGGAATGAGATGTGGGAATGGGATTTGTTCGTAAATAATCTTTGAATTAGGAAGGTTTAAATATGTATACAATGTAATTTAATGTATACTAAAATGGCAGATATAATGTCAGTAAGACTTGGCGAGGAAATAGAGAAGGACTTAGCAAGAGTTGAGAAAAAGTGGAAGATAGACAGAAGCGAGATTATAAGGAGATTATTGGTTGATGCAATAAATAATTGGAAAATAGATAACGCTGTGAACGATTTAAGAGAAGGCAGGATATCCATAGGAAGAGCTGCCAAGGAATGTGGAATAAGCATTTGGCAGATGATTGATATAGTAAAAGAAAAAAAGATTGATTGGATAAACTATTCAGAAGAGGATATTAAAAGGGATTTGGAGATTCTGAAATAGTAAGATGATAGTTGATTCATCACCTATTATTTTTTTATCTAAAATAGGCAGACTTAATCTTTTAAATTATCTTTTTAAAAGTTTATTTATTACTTCTAAAGTAAAAGAAGAAGTTTTAGTTAAAGATAAAGTCGAATGTAGAGCGATAGAAGAGGCATTAAAAAAAGGTTGGCTGAAGATAAGAAATCCTAAAAATGAGCTTAAATTAGAGCTTGGAAATGGAGAGCAAAGTGCTATAAGTCTTGCTTATGAAATAGATGATTGTGTAGTTTTAGATGATGCAACTGCGACTAAAGCTGCAAATTCTATAGGATTAAAAACCTTGAGAACAACTTCAATAATCTTTATGGCAGTTGAGAAAAAACTCATAAATAGAAAAGAAGCTGAAGATTTGATAAATAAATTGATTAAAAATGGTTACTACATCAAGACGGAATTTTATGCTGATATTTTAAAGAAACTTAGAAATTTGAAGTAATTTTTATTATTAAGTTCATGCAGAGTATTATTGTCTTCGTGAGAAATAAGTTTAAATAGTTAGTAGAATTCTTAGAAGAATGGTTAAAAGAGGGAGATTTTTATTTTTTTATGGCTAAAAGGGGTAAGAAAAAGCTTCCGCATTTTCCAAAGAGAAGAGGATCCGATAGAAATAGAAATGGTAGGGAATTTGTCCTCGCTATAGGTGTATTGGCACTGGCTTTAATTGTAGCTTCTTTTTTTACTTATCTGCCTGGAAATAATGTAGTGAGTTTTTCTCCAGAATCTAGATGTACTGATGGAACTGTTGAAGGAAAATGTTCTATTTCAGGATTATATTGCAGTGCTGGACAGCTTGTTGAAGATTGTAGATTGTGTGGATGTTTGAGCAAGGAAAGCAGAGAAAAAGAAAGTTATACTCCTAGTTACACACATTCTGCTGATTTAGATGAAGGAGAGAGTAAAGGATATATAATTGAGTTTAAGATGGATCCTTATTATAGAAATCCAAGTAGAACTGCCGGATATAAAAATCAACTTCAAGCAGAACATAATAGAATAAAACAAGAAATTAGCACCAATTTAGGAAGACAGGTGGGAGGAAATTTAGCTGTTTATGGGGAATTTTTTGATAGTTTCAATGGAATTGCATTGGATGTAACCGAAAGTGAATGTTTTACACTGAAATCTAGAATAAACGAGATAAAAGAATGTTATCCTAATCTTAGAGTGAAAGCTTTACTGGATAAAGCTCTGCCAGTGACTGGTGTTGACGGAGCACCCTCATTGGGAGTTACTGGGCAAGGGCAGGTAATTGCAGTTATTGATACTGGTGTTGATGCGAGTCATGAAAGTTTAGATGATTTGGATGATGACTCTTCTACAAACGATCCAAAAGTTATAGCATTTAAAGATTATGTTAATTTTAGAACAGAGCCATATGACGACAATGGACATGGGACGCATGTTTCCGGAATTGCTGCAGGAACTGGAGGAAGCGAAGGGAAATTCAGGGGAGTTGCTCCTGGAGCAAAAATTGTAGGGGTTAAAGTATTGAACGCATGGGGTAGTGGATGGTTTGAAGATGTTATGCTAGGAATGGAGTGGGCTGTGCAGAATAAAGAAAGATATGGGATAGATGTAATAAGTATGAGTTTGGGAGCCAACTTGAATAGCGATGGTACCACTCCTGTTGAGATTGCTGCTACAACTGCAATGCAGATGGGGGTTGTAATGGTTGTTGCTGCAGGAAATGCTGGACCTGGTGAAAACACAGTTGGAATTCCGGCTTCTGCAAAAGACATTATAACTGTTGGAGCAATTGACAACAATAAAGAGATTGCTCCATTTTCTTCTAGAGGGCCAACAAGTGATGGAAGAATAAAGCCAGAAGTTAGTGCTCCGGGAGTAAGAATAAGTGCTCCTGACGCAAATACTGGAAATGAATATGTTGCGTACAGCGGAACAAGCATGGCGACACCTTATGTTTCCGGAATTGTTGCCTTGCTCAAAGAAGCTAATGAAAGTTTAAACACGAGCCAAATAAGACAACTTCTTATGGATACTGCCGAGGATAAAGGAGAAACTGGAGCAGATAATATCTATGGATGGGGAGTTGTGGATCCTGTAAATGCGTTGTCAGTTTTAAAGAACTTTGATAAAGAAATTGCTGTTTCGGGAATAGAATCAAAAATTGTGAATGATGTTGGAAAACCAATACAAGTGAGAGCTAAAATAAGGAATTATGGAAGTGAAAATGTGAATAATGTCAATGTAAGGTTTATTGTTGAGGGGCAGGAAAAAGGAAGCAGATTAGTTAATGTTGCAGGAAATTCTGAAAGTTCTGTTGATTTTATATTTGTTGCTGATTCAGAAGGAGTTTATAATATACAAGTTGTTGCGGATGAAGTTGAAGGAGAAGTCAGTGAGGTAAATAATGCTCGGAGCAAAGAGATAGTTGTAAAAGATTATGTGAACAAGGTCAAAGCAGTTGTTCTTGATTCTTGGGGAACTGAGAGGTCGAGATTTACTGTTTTTGATAAGCTGAACAATGAATGGTATGCGTATGGAAACGAATTAGTCGAGATAGACTATAAGAGTTTTAATAGAAAAGAGACAACTTATGAATTGTTGAAAGAAAGCGGTGCAGATGTTTTAATAATCTCTGATGCTTGGCAGGCAGGAAGGTATATTGGTGGAACTAATTGGGAATTTTCTGATTCTGAGATTGAAGCTATAAAGAGATATGTAAATGAAGGACATGGTTTGATAATCACTTCTGGAACGTTTAATCCTAGACAAGGAGTGAAGAATAATATGAAATTGGCGCCTCTTGTTGGAATCGATGAAAGTAGCAACGGCATTTGGGCAGATTACATAAATAGCAACTTCAATGTATTTTATCCCCTTCATGACACTTTCACAAATGTTGAAGGAGATTATTACACTGAAAATAGTCTTGCCAATGTAGGACTTAAGGTGCTTGAAGATAACACTGATTTGCTTGCAAAATCAGAAGATGGAGAAGGACTAATAACAGTTTCAAATTATGGGGATGGAAATACAATTTACTTTTCACATATAATAGAGCAGACTGGCGGGAGCGAAGAGGATGTTCAAATATTTTATAATTCAATAGTCTGGGCGTCAAAGCCTGCTGGGGAAAAAGTAAATAAGATAAGAGTTGACCTGCTGGATGCTCCAAGAATTGCTGAAAAAGATAAAGAGTTTAGAGTTAATTTGAGTGTGTCCAATGTTGGAAGCGAGAATTTGGAAAATGTCAATTTAAGCTATGAAATAAATGAAGGTGTTGCGAGTAATGTAATTGTTGGAAGTATAAATGTAGGACAGAAAGTTAATATAAGTATTCCTATTACTCCTAATAATTTTGGAGCTTACAAAATTTTGGCTGGAGTTGAAGAAGTTTTAGGGGAGAATTTGATTTATGATAATTTTGCAAATGCCGAAATCTTTGTTCCAAGGGCAAAATTGACGGGGAATGTAAGGGATTCTGGAATAGATCGCGATGGTAATGGATTGGTAGATGAATTGATTGTTGAAGTAGATGTTGAAGTATTTGAAGAGGGCGAATTTTATCTTGAGGGAGCTTTGAGTAGCGGGTTTGGGGTTCCTCTCTCTGGAGGAGATGAAATAACAATTGATGGAGAACCAGGGATACATACTGTGCGTTTCACATATCCTTTAATTGAATTGAAAAGGCTTGAAATTGATGGACCTTACAAATTTTCCAACTTTAGATTTGTTGAATATACTCAAGAACATTTTGAAGTAGAATCTGCAGATGTATTTTATACGACAAGTGCTTATGATACAGACAACTTTGATTCATATCCTGATTTGACGGTTTATTCCGTTGATTATCCTGAAAATATTATTACAAATAAAAGCTTTAATTTGACTGTGGAAGTAGAGAATGTCGGAACTGAAGCAAGCACTGGATTTAACTTAAGTTTGTATAGAAGAGTAATGGAAGATTATGTTTTTGTGGACACATTTGAAACAAGTGAAAGTTTGGGAGTGTTTGAAAGAAAAATTGCAGAAGTAGAAATAAACGAAAGCTATCTAGGATATGTAGACTATATTGTAGAAGTCAAGAGTAAAAATGATGACAAGAATTTAGATAATAACAATAATTCATTTAATATAAGAACTATCCAAGAAGAAGCAGATCTTATAGGAAATTTCTTTAATGATGAGAACGTTATTGTAAAAGACAGACCTATTACAATAAAGGCAAGAATAAATAATGATGGAATTAAGAGAGCAGATAATATTGTTGTGAAGTTTTATTCTATATTGGGAGAGGGAGAAGAATATACTGAACTGGCTTTGAGAGAGATTGAAAGCATAGAACCTGATGAGGAGGCGGAAATTGAATTTAGTTACACGCCTAATGTGTTCGGGGCGTTATCCTTTATGGGAAATATTTCTGCAGACAATGATTTTGATCCAACGAATAATAGATTTTACACAAATTATAATGTTGTTCCAGATGCTCCAGATGTAAGGCCTAATGTTTATGCATATTCAGATGAGCGTATAGTTGTTGGGGAGCCTGCAACAATAAAAATATTTATGTATAATATAGGAACAAAGAAAGCAGAAAATGTTGAAGCAAAAATTTATTTCGCCAATGAAAGCGGGGAAGAATTAATTGGTAATACTAATTTTGGAAGTATAGATGCGGGAGATTATGTTGAGAAAGAAATGGAGTGGACCCCTAGGCAGAGTGAAGGAAATGAAATTATTGTTAGAGCTACAGCGAAGGAAGATGGAAATCTTGAAAATAATGAAGTATCTTATGAAATTAATGCTGACGTTAATAGTCCAAGAGTTTATGCAGATATTTCTCAGCCGAGAGGAAAGATTCCAGCTAATGAAAGGTCAAATATAACTGTCAGCATGCGCAATGAAGGTGCAAAAAAAGCAGAAAATGTTGAATTCAGTGTTTATGCTCAGTTTGGTGGAGTTTCAAGATTTATAGGAAATTCAAGTGTACAAAATATAAATGCGTTTGATTATAATGGTAGAGAAGCTAAGTTTGAAATAAATCCTGCGACTATATGCTTCAATGAGGGAATAAATTCCAATACTGCGTTTATTCCTGGGAGTCCTGTAAGGATAAATGTTTCCTGGCAGTCGGTGCAGGGAACAGATTATTATGTTCAATCAAGCACTGATTTGACAAGCTGGACAACAATTACAACTTATTATGGTACTGGAGAGACAATAAGTCATGTCGAGGATGCTACTGGAGAGACGAGATTTTTCAGAGTCTTAACTGCGACAGGAGGATGTTTGTCTGAATTGTCTGGAGAGTGGATAAACTTTAAGATAAATTGGAGTGTAAGTAATGGAGAAGGAGAATATGGATATGGGGAAAATTATCATTCTAAAGGAATTAGTTCTGGACCTGAAGTTCATATAGGCGTTTATTCTTATGAGGCGAGAGAGTTTGCAAATCAAGATGTTGACATAGGCATAGATTTATTCAATGAAGGAACAAAGAAAGCAGAAAATGTTAACGCAACTCTTTACGTAAGTGATAATGAACAGATGAATAATGCAGTTGTAGATGATTCTGTAATTGTTTCTGAAATTGGGGCGGGAGAGTATGCGGATGAAAGATATTTGCTTACCCTTAAAGGCAGACCGCAGGGTGAATATTATATAAAGATAAATTCGACATATACTAATCAATTTTCTGAGAGGTATTTTAGTGATAGATTTACGTTTACAGAAGATGGTGCCGATATAAACTTGTATGTTTCTCTTTGGAGAATAAGTGAAGAAGCTGTGGTAAACAGAACAATTATGCTTCCTGTTGAACTGATAAATAATGGAAATAGAGATGCGACAGATATAAACGTGACAATGAAAGCAGAACAGCCTGGTAGAGATTATGAAGTGAAGAAGAGCATTCTAGTTCCTTCTCTTACAATTGGGCAGAGCAGAATAGTTGGACTGCCTTTCACGCCTGAATTTGCTGGAAATTATAATATAGAATTTAATGTTTCTCTTGAAAATGAAATTTATACAAATGATAATAGATGGTCCTCTTCATTTTTCGTTTCTAGTGTGTCTGCAGATGTGACTGGAAAAGTCAAGATGAGAAGTCAATTTGCAATTGCTGATGAGCAGAATTCAATAGATTTGGAGATAAGAAATCTTGGAATCGTAAAAGCTGAAAATGTTGATGTCAAGGTTTATGAAGTTGGTGGAAGTGCTAATTGGGCTGGAGGAAATAATGGCGGTGGCGGAAATTATTTAGTGCTTGGAGATGCGTCATTTTTAGCTAACTTCTTAGTGTCTGGGACAACTACAGAAATAGAACCAGTATCTCTTAATAGTATAAAGAATTCAACTGGAAGCGAATTGAGAGGATTGATTAATTGTACATTTGCTGGAGGAGTTAATTCTAATCCTCGAGTATCTTACACTTTGTTATGCACTGGATTGGGATATGATACTTATAGGGTAAATGTTAGTACTCAAGGATATCTAGATAAACAATTTATTATAAATACTGTTGGGCTTGGGGGCTTCGCAAATCAGAGGGTTTATACTAGCGTACCGATGGTTGCTTCGACAGGAGGAAGCGCGGGAAAGAGGTTGATTTATAGTACAGTTATTTCGGAGATTGAAAAGAGAAGAACAGCTTTTATAAGAGATGTTGTTTGGGTTCCTCAAAATGCAGGAAATTATAAATTGGAAATAGTGGTCAATGAAAGTAGTGATGTGAATCAGGAGAATAATAATTACAGCATAGATACAATTGCTTACGTTAAGAAGAATGTCGAATTTGAAATAAGAAATGCTTCGGGAAACTTCCTTTCAAGGTATATAACAGTGAATGGGGAGAGGCGTTTTGTTGAAAGCGATAGCAGAAATGTAGAATTTATTGATAATGCTTTGACAGATGTTGGGGTTAATAGCATACATTATTCAGGAAGCATGATATTTGATGCGCTTGTTGAATTTACAAATTCAAACATCTTTGGGAATAGGGCAAATCTCACAAGCGAGGTTTACATAAATGCGACCAATGGGAGCATAATTTTTGATAGAGTTTATGCAAATGATCCCGACTGGAATTATAATGGAATGAAATATGCGATTGTATATTATGACGGAAGAGTATTAACCAGGACGAATGTTTATGCGTGCTCTGACTGGGATTTCGCAACGGTGAGATGTAATTCTACATGGGATAAACTTAATCCAGAATATTTGTTCTTTGGGGAAGAAGGAATGTATGCATTCGGAAGTGCTGAAAATAGTGAGGCTATTGGATTCAGCACAGGTCCTGAAATTGTTTCTGGCGGAAACAATAACGGAGGAAACAAT
>ERZ1292623.1350-Hain-H51-01um-R1-1350-length-23877-cov-7_pt1 | contig 23877 bp, 26 predicted proteins | sample MGYA00564398_ERZ1292623 | MGnify/ENA primary metagenome ERZ1292623 (study PRJEB36523, sample SAMEA6512633) | groundwater metagenome | collected 2019-01-07 | study: AquaDiva: Metagenomics assemblies of 32 groundwater samples | reverse complement strand
TGAATTTCACGGCTTTTATTTTTAATAAAAGCACTATAGATAAACTTGTGACCTAAATTTATACACCCATTGGTGAAAGAGCTAAGTGGAGATGATAAATAAAAGTAGATATATAAATTTATTGAAGTAATTCTTTAGATGTCTTGTATAACTTAAATGCTTTTCTTATTTCTTGTGGATTTTTAAGTCCTTCTTCATTAGCTATTTGCTCTAAAGCTATTTATTTATAACTACTTTAAAGTTATTATTAAATCGTTTTACAAATAATTTTAAAAACAACAAAACTATTTAAATCTAAGTTCCTTAATTATCTTATGTTCGAATTAAAGAATATAAAACCAAGAGAATTCCAATTATCAATATTAGAAACCTGCAAGAATAATAATACTCTAGTTGTTCTGCCAACAGGAATAGGAAAGACATTAATCTCATTATTATTGGCAATAGAAAGATTAAATAAGTTTCCAGAAAGCAAAATATTAATTCTAAGTCCAACAAAACCCTTATCACAGCAACATGTTAATACATTCAAAAATTATACAAATATAAACTATAATGAAATACTATTATTAACAGGATTAATCGAAGCTAATAAAAGAAAAGATTTATGGCCGAATTCTAAGGTTATTGTTGCAACACCTCAAACAATTCAGAAAGATTTGGAAAATTTTAGAATAAATTTAAAAGATTTTTCAATGTTATGTATAGACGAATGTCATAGATCTAGAGAAAATTTTGCCAATACACATGTCGCAAAGTATTATTTTGAGCAAGCTTTAAATCCAAGGGTAATAGCATTAACCGCTAGTCCTGGCGGAACTTTAGATAAAATAAAAGACGTCATGAAAAATTTAAACTTGGAAGCTGTAGAGATAAGATCAGATTTGGATAAAGATGTTAAACAATATATTCAAAAACGTGAAATTGAATTAATTGAAGTTGAACTTCCAGTAGAATTGAAAAATTTACACTCTATTATTAAAAATGTTTACTTGAATAAAGTTAATGATCTTAAAAAGTTAGGATTTACAAAACCAAGTCATTTGATAAATAAAAAAGACTTGCTAATGTTACAGATACAATTAAGAAAAAATTTAAATCGAGGAGACAGAAGTGCTTTCTATGGAATTTCACTAACCGCTTTATTAATCAAATTAGATTATATGCTTGAATTATTAGAGATACAAGGACTAAAATCCTTATCAAAATTCTTTGACAAACTAAAACAAGATCAAAGTAAAGCAGCTAGAGTAATACTTCAAGATAAAAGAATGCAAGATGCTATTAAAACATGTAATGAATTAATTGAAAAAGGCTTAGACCATCCTAAGTTTAATAAATTAAAAGAATTTATTTTAAATGAAATAAAAATAAATAAAAATATTAAGATAATATTATTCGCAAATTATCGAGACACTATAGATAATATAATAACTGAATTAAAAAAACTTGATATAAAATGTGTAAAGTTAATAGGACAAAAATTAGGATTAACTCAAAAACAACAAATTAGTACAGTGAGAACATTTGAAGAAAGTGATGACAACGTTTTAATTTGTTCATCAATTGGAGAAGAAGGATTAGATATTAAAGGGGTAAATATTGTTATATTTTATGAAGCTATTTCAAGCGAGATAAGAAGAATCCAGAGAATGGGAAGGGTCGCAAGGTTAGAAGCTGGGAAAATATTATTTTTAATAGCAAAAAATACAAGAGACGAAGCTTATTTTTGGAGCTCATATCAAAAAGAGAAAAAAATGAAAAAAACTTTATACGGATTAAGGGAAAAGAACATTCAGGATCTTTTAAATGAAAAAAGCGAGTAAAAAACTAGAAATTAAAGCTATTCCTGCTCCAAGATATTGATGCCAATTTATTCTCTCTTTATTAAACCATAATCCTAAAAATAAGGCTATTGCAGGATAACTTTCTGTAATAGCTGTTATTATTGATATTTCTTCTTTGAATACTGCAAATGCGTAAAAAATCCAGGCAATCGTGTCGAAAATTCCCATAGAAATAATTAAGGTTTTATATTTTTTTAAATTTGTAATAGATTCTGTAATGTTTCTTCTTTTTGTGATTATAATTAGGCATAGGATTGTAAAAATAACCCAAGGGAACCAGACAGCCATTAGGGGGGAAACTTGTTTCGAGGAGGTTGCTCTAAAAAAATTTACAAAACCCATTCCGATAGCGGCGATAATTCCGATAAAAACGCCTTTTTCTACTCTTTTAAAGATATTTTTTAAATTTTTTGATTTTGTTGCAATTAATATTATTCCTAGGAAAATAAAAGAAATAATAATGAACTGCAATGTTGTTAGTGTTTCTCTGAAGAAAATAAAGCCAAGCAAGATTGTGATAGGGAGTTCAAATTCCAAGACAACATCAACAACAGATAACTTTCCTTTTTTTAATGCTTCAAAATTTATTATTGCTGTAAAAAAGGTTATAATCCCCAAAACTAGTAAAAGGATTAGGTTAGATTTGGATAATAATAAATTTAAATCTTTTAAAATAAAGGGTATCAATAAAATCGATCCTATAAGTCCAATAAAGGCGAGAGCTTCGATATTTCCCACTCTCCTAACAACTCTTTGAATCAGAAAATCACCTATACCTCAACATAACATTGCTCCAAAAGCGGCTAATAAACTAAGTTCAAAAGGCATAAATTCAACAATAAAAAGGAATTTAAATAATTATTTATTATAAAAATCATGAAAAACAGATGTAAATGGGTGAATGATAATCCACTAATGGTTAAATATCATGATGAAGAATGGGGCAAGCAAGTTCATCATGATAAAAAATTATTTGAATATATGATCCTAGATGCATTTCAAGCTGGATTAAGCTGGAATATAGTAATAAATAAAAGAGAGAATTTTAGAAAAGCGTTTAGCAATTTTGATCCTGTTAAAATTTCTAAATATGCTGAGAAAGATATTAAAAAATTATTAAATGACAAAGGGATTATAAGAAATAAGGCAAAAATAAACTCTACTTTAATAAATGCTAAAAAATTCATTGAAATTCAAAAAGAGTTTGGTTCTTTTAATAAATATATATGGCAATTTGTAAATTATAAAACAATAGATAATAAAATAAAAGGCATATCAAGAATTCCTTCAAAAGATAAAAACTCAGATAAAATGAGCATTGAATTAAAGAAAAAAGGTTTTAAATTTGTTGGAAGTACAATCTGTTATGCGTTTATGCAGGCTGCTGGATTAATAAACGATCATGAAATAGGCTGTTTCAGATATAAAGAAGTGAAAAATGGCTAAGATTATAGTTGATTATAGAGAAGATAAAAATATTGTAAAAGAATTGTATAAGCATCAGATAGATGTTGAAATAATATCCTTAATCTCTGCCGATTATGTAATGCAGGTTAAAGACATTAATGGAAATGTTAAAGACTTAGGAATTGAGAAAAAAACCATTAGAGATTTTTTAAATTCTATAATAGACAAGAGAATATTATCACAATTAATTGCTTTAAAAGAAAATTTTCCTTTACAACTATTAATTATCGAGGGTGAGGAAAATATTTATCAAATAAGAGATTTTCATCCAAATGCAATTAGAGGAATGTTATCAAGTATTGCAGTAGATTACCAAATTCCAACCATATTTACCAAAAATTATAGAGATACAGCTGCTTATTTAGCTTTAATTTCTAAAAGACTTGAAAAACCAAAAAGGCACATTAGTTTATTGAGTAAAAGAAAGCCTTTAACACTAAAAGAACAGCAAGAGTATCTAGTTGAAGGACTTCCTGGAGTTGGTCCAAGTTTAGCTAAGGCATTATTGAGCAAATTTAAATCTGTTAAAAATGTTGTTAATGCTAAAGAGCATAAATTAAAAAAAGTTGATAAAATAGGAGATAAAAAAAGTAAGGTTATAAGAGAAATTCTCGATTCAGAGTATAAAGAGTAAAGTATATAAATTATTGAATTATCCAAGTATATGGTTAATTTATTAGCGGTTTTAGTTTCTGGAGTTATTGCTATGTTTATTGGATTTTTATGGTACGGTCCTTTATTTGGAAAAATGTGGATTAAATTAAGTAATATTAACCCAAAACAAATGAAGGAAATGAAAAAGAAAAGCATGGGTAAAAGTTATTTTTTAGCGTTTATTGGAACATTATTAATGTCATATATCTTATCTTTATTAGCATCTTATTTTAGTGCAACTACATTCGGACAAGGGGCTTGGTTAGGATTTTTAATTTGGGCGGGTTTCTTTGTAACATCAAAACTAGGTATGACCATATGGGAAGGTAAACCACTTGGTTTATACGTATTAAATGTGTTCCATGATTTATTTGTTTTAGTAATTATCGGGGGAGTTTTATCTATTTGGGCTTAGTCTAATCCGAATAAAGATAAAATTTCTGGTTGACCTTTATAAATTTCTTTTAATGTTTTATCAACTTTAAATATTAATTTTCCAGATTTATTTAGCTTTTCGCGTAAATAAACTTTATGATTATTTTTGTTTAATAAACCGATAACATTATAATGACCAGATACACTTCGAACTATTTTAAATTCATTTAATTTAATAATTTCTATGATAACGCAAATAGAGTGATCTTGTCTAGCTCTTTTTAATGCAAAACCCAATGCTATAGAGATATCTTCTGTAAATTCAGTTAAACAAGTCTCAGAGTCTTTTCTTTCTAAGAGACTTTCATAGTTGGATAAACTCGTTCCGGAGAATAATCTTTTTTTCACAAATTTATTAGAAATTCAAATTAATTTAAACTTTTCTAAAATTTCGTACTTTGATCCATCTTTAGTTAAAATACTTCTAACTAAACAGAATTCATTTATCTCAAGCTCTTTTTCTTCAATATCAATTTTCAAATTTTTATTAAATTCTTCTTTATCCTTAATAAGTTTGACTCTTGCTAAAGTAATATGAACATTAAATTCTTGATCTTTAGAAAAAATATCTAATAATTCAGAATCAACCTGTTTTTGTAATTCAATAGCTTTTTCTTTTGGGCTTAATCCTGTCCAAATTACTCGGGCATGATCTTCATTTGGAAACACCCCAATTTTATCTAACTTAACTTTAAATGATTTGAATTTGATTTTATTTAATCTTTCTTTAATCTCATTTAATCTATTCTCTTTAACCTCTCCAAGAAATTTCAAAGTAAAATGTAATTTACTTTTTGCTATCCAATTTATTTTTCCATTAAGATTCTTTTTCAAATTATTCTGAACTTCATATAAATAATCTATAATTTCTTTGGACAAAAATATTCCAACAAATAGCCTCATATTAATTCCTTTATTATTTTAGCGGCTATTTTACAAGTTATTAAATTAAAATCTTTATCCGTATTAACTTCAACTAAATCATATTTTTTAATATTTTTTAGCAATTTAATCCTTTGTATTAGATATAATAATTCTCTAGTCGATAATCCTCCTGGTTCTAAATAACCTGTTCCGGGAGCAAATGCTGGATCTAAAACATCTATATCAATCGAAATATACAGTTCTGGAAATTTTCTTGCATTTTCCATAATAATATCACAAGAATCATGTAAGTTATTAAATAATTGTCTCGAAGTTAAATATTTTATCTTGTAGTCTTTTAAAATTTCAACTTCTTTCATATCAGGATTTCTAACACCAACTAAGATTATATTTTCAGGTTTAATAATTTTTTCTTTAATTAAAAAATATAGCCAGTCTGTTTGTATTGGTTTGTCAAAATGTTCAAATAAATCAGGATGTGCATCGAAGATTAATATTCCTGCATCTTTATTTTTAAAGAACTTTTTAAAAATGTGATAGCTTATAGAATGATCTCCCCCAAGAAAAATATCTCCATCATATAATTCTTTTATATTGCTTTCAATAATTTCATATTTATTATCTTGAAAGTTTTCATTGCTCCAACATTCATTTAATTGTTTAACTATTTCGTCTGGAGCTTTCTCAGTTCCTTTATTTACATCTGTTCCTTCTGAGTAAGGTATCTTGACTATTTTCATAATTATACTAGAAAAAGTAGTTTTATAAAATTTTATTATGTCTAAAATGGAAATATTTATATATCTCAAAACCATGATATTTAGATGATATTGCAGGTAAAAAAAGGAAGGGTATGGATCCCAAAGAAAAAACAGACCAAATATAAAGGAAAATTTATTGAAATTTTTGTTAAAAATAACAATAAAAAATCTTCATTTATTGCTGTAATCCCTAAAGATGGTAGATTCTATATTCCGATAGAGATCAGAAATAAATTAAAAGTAAAAGATAAAATAAAAATTGAAAAGATTATTCTTCTAAAAAATAAAAGGCGAAATGATAAATTAATTAGTAAAAATCGATTTAATATTTTATCAATAATACCAGAAAAGACCTTATCTGATTATGAAATCTTGGTTGTGGATATGGGAGATAAGTATCTCTGTTGGTATTGTACCCAAGGAAGACCAAAAGAAATTTTACTAAATAAACATGTTCCTTTATCGTTTGCTAAACTATTAGGTTATTATCAAGCAGAAGGTGGAAAACCAAAATTAAGAAAAAGAACTGGAAGAAATTTTAGTTTTACAAATAAAAAATTTGAATTAATAAAAGATTTTTTTAACATATCAAAATGCCTCTTTGATGTAAAGGAATGGAATGTTACTATTAGATATGAAAAAAATATGGATTATAAGAAGATAGAAGAACTTAAAGACAAATTAAAATTTTTAGGAATAAACCCTAAAAAGATATTTATAAGACAAGCAAAAAGAATAAAAGAGAGTACAATTGTTTTATGGATTTCTAACAGTGTATTAACAGAAGTGATAGATAATTTTAATAAAAAATTTAAAGAGTTTATAATCAAAGAAAAAAATGAGTTTCTATTTAAAAATTATTTTCAAGGGGAAATCGCTGGTGATGGAAACTTTTTTTCTTACAGAGATAAAACTGGTTCTTTGCATTCTAGATTAAATATATATGAAGAAAAATTAGAGTACGTTTTGAATCATAAAAGAATTTTAGATAATTTTGGGTTAATTGGAAAGATAAAAAAAGATAAAGAAAAGGAATTGTATACATTAAAATTAACTAATAATTGGGAGATGTTACTAAGGTTATTAGAGTATGATTTATTTTACAATGCACCACATCATAAAAAGAGGCTCATCTGGACAATTAAAGAGCATAACCGATTTAGGGCATTAAATTATATCATAAATTTACCAATTAAGTTCAATTCTAAAATTTTAAATAAAACTTTAGGTGATAGGGGGACTTATATTTATAGTTGGTTAAGAAAAAGAAGGAAAGAAGGTTTAATAAAAACATTGGATAAAGGGTTATGGAGTTTAACGGAAGAGGGTATAAAAATAAAAAATTTATTAAATAAAACTATTTAGTAATTTTAATCTGTTTAATTACATTATAAAGTTCTTTAGCTTTCTTATCTTTATCAAAATAATCTCTTACGGGCTTAATCATTTTTTCAAGCTCATTTGCAACCGCTATCTTCAAATCAGCCGGATGTAGTTTTCCATTTAAATAAGCATTTTTCATTTCTTCATAACTATAGAAGATTACATCTCCGCCGAATTTTTTAGGTCTTTCTATTTTCATAGATTTAATGTTCTTAAAGATAATATATTTACAATATTCTAATAAAGGGTTGCCTTCCTCTATTTTTTCTGGACAATAAGCTGAGTTAATCTTTGTTTTTAGTTCTTCATAAGTCTCGTGCATATAAATAGCACTTTTTGGGTCTGATTTTGACATTTTAGATTGAATTAATGTTTCTTCTTCTGTAGAACCTCTTTTAATTCCCTGTAACCCTATAATAATATGATGATGAACAGCCACCGGTTTTTTCCATTTTAGCTTGTCTGCAATTTCTCTTGATAAGATATTTGCTCTTCTTTGATCCATTCCTAGTTGGCATATATCAATACCCATCTCAAATATATCTGTAACTTGCATTGGTGGATAGAATAGTTGACCCATGCTTAATTTTTCACCCTGTTTTCTACCCATTATTGTTGTAGCACGCAGATTTCTATCCAATGAAATCTCTTTTCCCACTTTCAAAAATCGATCCCAATACTTTATCCCATCCATTAAATCTTTAGCCCAAATAACTTCAACCTTATTCATATCAATACCGCAAGCTTTCCATACTTCAACAAAGTATTTTCCAGCATTTCGGATGTTGTCTAAATTTCCTTCTAACTTATTATTAAGAAAAGCAAAATAATCAGCGAGGTATAATTTAAATTTTATCCCAGCTTTGAGCATATTTTTCAAATTTGTTGCCCTTAATAAACCGAAATGAATTGGGGCCAAGCCACTGGGTTCGAACCCATCGTAGGCAATAGGTTTAGAATTATTTTCAAAAACTTCCCTTAAATCTCCCTCTGTAACAATTTCCTCAGCAAAATCTTTTATTAGGTTAATTTTAGTTTCAGTATCCATTTAAAAAGCTATTTAAATTTATCTTAATAAATTTTGCTATTTATGAAAGAAAGTAACTTGTTGAAGATATCTGTAATAACTGCATTAGTTGGAATTCTTGTATTGTTATTTATTTTAGATAGAATTGATTTAAGTAACGCTGATATTGTTAACTTGACTAAAGAAGATATTGATAAAAAAGTTGAGATTAAAGGTGAATTAATTAGCATAACAGAGACCCCGGGATTATATATTTTAAATGTTAAAGATTTTTCAGGAACAATTACTGTAATTGTGTTTAAAGAAGATGATTTAGAACTAAAAAAAGGAGACATTTTAGAGATTGAAGGACAAGTAACAAGCTACAAAGATAAATTAGAAATAATTGCTAAAAAAATAACTGTTTTATAGAAAAGCGAGGGTTCATATTATGTTAAGACATTCTGATTTTATGAAAAAACTTGATAAAATTTTATTTGTTTTATGGATTTTAATGGACTTTTTAGCAAGTTATTTTTATGAACTGAAAAGTAATCTTATTAGGTATCTATTTTTTGGAATTGGAATTATTTTAACATTATATATTTTTAAGAGAGGAGTTTGGGAATCTGGAATTTTGGAAGAGAAGTGGTTGGGAAATTTTCTTGTACTTATTCTTTTTATGGCTTCTTTTGGAATCCTTGGAATGGGGTTGGTATCTTTTCTTAAATATGGTTACTATCCCGGACATATAATTATTCTCATTATTGGTTTAATAGGCTTGACTATTTGTTATTTTGGGATAAGAAAAAGAAAAATTCTAGGAAAATAACAGCATTTTTTAAAGGTGATATCACCTCTTTTTGTATATCACCAATCATTGTGAACACAAAAACATTTATATATATTTCTAAATTATAAAATAGATGGGTATTAATAATAATTTTGAGATTTTGGATTTAATTGGAATGGGGTTATGGGCAAATAACGTTACTGCAGTTTTAGACGGAAAATTATCAATTAATTCTGATATTAAAAAAAGAACATTAGAAGAAGCAATAACTTATTTTAATTATGATTTTGGAAATATGAATGAAATCATAAAATTAAAACCAGAATTTTTGAATTTTAGTCTTGAGGAATACAAAGAAAAACTGGTTAAGTTTAGAAAAACATTATCCTCTTTGATGATTAGTGATACAGGAAATTTAGAAATTAGGAATGAACTATCGGAATATTTTAGAAATTTAACTGAGAAAATATTAAACAAAGTTTGTGGTTATCGTCAAATTTGACATTTAATGTAAAATGCACAATTTACCAAAATTAGAATATGCGTATAATGCTTTAGAGCCTTACATAGATGAACAAACAATGAAAATTCATCACACAAAGCATCACCAAACTTATGTTGACAAATTAAACGTTGCAATAAAGGGAAATTCTTATTTAGAGAAAAAATCAGCTGAAGCTTTAATTAGAGATTTGAATGAAATTCCAGATTCAATTAAAAATGCTGTAAGAAATCATGGTGGCGGACATCTTAATCATTCATTCTTCTGGCAATTACTAAAAACAAATATTCCGGTTAGTGTAGAACTTTCTAAAGTGATTAAAGAAAATTTTGGTACTTTTGAAACATTTAAAGAAGAGTTTACTAAAGCAGCTTTAGGTTTATTTGGATCTGGATGGTGCTGGCTAGTAATTAACGAAAATAAATTAGAGATAATGACAACCCAAAATCAAGATAATCCGTTAAGTCAAGGCAAAGTTCCAATATTAGGATTAGATTTATGGGAACATGGTTATTATTTAAAATATCAAAATAAAAGAAATGAGTATATAGAAGCCTTCTTTAATGTAATAAATTGGGATAAAGTTGAAGAAAACTATAATTTTGTTAATACAGAGTTTTAATCTAATCATTTTATAAATTTTTTCATAACATCTTCTTGAATGTTATTAGAAATATTAATCGCAGTTTTAATTGGTTTATTATTAGGAACATTTACAGGATTATTTCCTGGAATTCATATTAATCTAGTCTCGGTTATTATATTTTCTTTATCAGCTGCGCTTTTGGAATATGTTTCATTATTAACTTTAAGTGTAGTCATAATTTCAATGTCTGTAACGCATACTTTTCTAGATGCAATTCCAAGTATTTTTCTAGGAGCACCTGATTCTGGAATGGAGTTAGGAGTTTTACCAGGACATAGATTATTGTTACAAGGGCGAGGTTACGAAGCTGTTGTTCTAACTGCTATCGGAAGTTTGTTTGCTGTAATAATGATGGTTATTTTTGCTCCTTTCGGAATTCATGTAATAAAAAACATTTATCCAGTAATTCAACCAGTAATCCCTTATGTTTTAATCTTCTTTTCATTATTATTGTTTTACAAAGAGAAAAAATCAAAAATATTAGCGATAGTTGTATTTTTGCTTTCAGGTGTTTTGGGGTTAACAACTTTGAATATTGGATTAAAAGAACCCTTATTTCCATTACTTTCAGGGTTGTTTGGAACAAGTATATTAATAACAAGCATTTTAGAAAAAACTAAGATCCCTAAACAAAAATTTACCGATACTAAACTAAGTAATAAAGAATTATCAAAATCAATGAGTTCGGGGTTTATTGCAAGTTTCTTGTTAGGATTGTTTCCCGGATTAGGATCTAGCCAAGCTGCTGCTGTTGCGACATCTTATCAAAAAAATATTTCTCCTGAAAGTTTTCTTGTTATTGTTGGGGGGGTTAATACATTTACAATGGTTGTCAGTTTTTTAGCATTATATTCCATAGATAAAGCGCGTTCAGGTTCTGTTGTTATAATCTCGAAGTTATTAGAGAATTTTACTATAACTCATTTAATATTATTTCTTGCAGTCTCTTTAATAGCTGCTGGTGGTGCAACATTTTTAACATTAAAGTTTGCGAAAATATTTTCAAAATTCATGGTTAAAGTAAATTATTCAAAATTATGTTTGTTTATAATCTTCTTAATCACAATTTTAGTGACTTTAATCACAGGTTGGTTAGGATTATTAGTTTTAATAGTCTCGACTTCTATAGGATTAATTCCAAATCTTACAAATTTAGGAAAAAGTCATTTGATGGGTTGTTTAATGCTACCCGTGATTTTATTTTTCTTATTATAATTATTGAATAACCAAGGACATTATAAAAATAATTAAGATAATTGTGATTAAGATTAATAATTTAAGGACATAATGCTTATCATGTTTTATTTTTTGAAAACAATCATCACAAATTGGTGGTTTTTTATCTACATGAATTTGCTTAACTTCATTGCAATAGATGCATTTTCTTTTTAGCATCATGTGAACCACTTCTTTAGTTCCTGTTGTTTTTCTGTTTCTTTTCCAAACATGCTTTCTATCCTTAATTTAGTAATCTCTAAACTCTGCTGCAAGTATGGTGGAAGATCGAATTTCGCTGCTAAGTCTAAAGCTGGTTGTAAATACTTCAATATAAATCCTTCTGCTACAGTAAATAATAACTTACCATTACATTTTAAACATATTCCCGCAAGAGGGGGTCTTCTGTATTTTTCATTACAACTAACACACCTAAACTCCTGTGTGCTGAATTTTCTCATGTTTCCTCTAATATCTCTAATAAAATGCCTCTCGATAACTAATCTCGCAACATCTGCTCCATCAACTGCTCTTATCATTTCTGCAAGTTTAATCTGTCCTAAAACTTTATCCTGCATTGTTGGAATTGATTTGTATGCAGAACATCTTATTCCGGCGTTAAAATCTTTAGTATCGTGAGTAAATCCAAAATTATAATATTGAGAATCTTTTCCTAATCTATCTTTTAATTGTTCTATCTTAATTTCCCAAGGCCATTTATATTTTTCAGCTGCTTCATAAAACTCTAGAGGATATTCAGTTACGACATCCATATCAAATACCATATCATCTACTTCACTCGGAATTAATGTCGAAGTAATAACTAAAGGTGCATCTTGAGTTGATCCACGGTGTGCTGGAAGATATTTTCTTGAAAAATTAATTAAAGCATCAAGTAATAATATAACACAGTCTTCATCACCTTCACAATCTCTTCTTTGTGCAGCATGCCACATTGGATTAGCGAAACATCCTTGAGTTCTTGAAAATCCGATAATTCTTCCAACAATTGCTGCTGAAGTATGGGGAGCTAATCCAATAACTAAATGCCCAATTAAATCTTCTCTTGTCTTAATATTATAAAACCTTGGGAGGCCATAAAAATGTTCTAATAAATCATCCATAAAATTCGCTATTCTTGTAAATACTAAGTCTGCACCCTCATCAGGGGACTCGATGCATGCAGGCAGGATAATATCATTAGGAAGAATTTCAGCTAATTGATCATCATTTTCTAATTCATTTCCATAAATGTCTTTTTCATATCCTAATAATTTTAATTTCTCAACGCTTGTAGAAATTTCTTTTGATCTGAAAGCTGTAATAGGCATTTCAGTCATATCATATCTTATTGTTCCGTCTTTATTTACATACAATTCATTTATGGCTCTTAATATTCCTTTGACTAAATTTTCAGGAGTGTGATCTTCATTACTTGTTCCTCTAACTCCCTTGATTAAATCAGGAAAACCTTTAAGTTTTAATTTTTTAACAGCATTTTCAATATAATGGTTTATGGGCAAGTTCTTTGTAACAAACGATTTTGATTTTTGGTGTTTTGTACACACTTCATCCTTAAAATCATTACAACTTTGACAAAAATATTTTCTTTTAGTTAAATTATCACATACCTCGCATTTAGGATATATTGTATCTATGTCACAGTTTCCACAATAGAATATAGGAAACTCTGCCGTAACTTGTCCTTTTCCTAAAGCTGCATTAAAACTTCTTAATTTTCCACCCTCTTCTCCAACAGGGAATAAAACATGAGGACTTCCAGTTAATTTACGTAACTTAGCTTTCTCTGGCCTCCCCATTCTCGCACCGATGTAAGTTCCAGATTTATCTCTCATCTTTACTTTGCATGTTCTTTCAAGAATTTGCAAAACATCTTCATCTTCTTCACTATATTCAACTTCAAAATTTCTTAGACTAAATAATAATGCTTTAGCATCATCGTCTTTGATAACAACTTTTTCATTTAAAATAACATCATGAGGAACTCCGAGTAATTCTAATACGCGTTTTGCATCAACACCTTCCAAATCTTTAGTAATATCGTAAGTTAAAGACAATATAATTTTATCCTGAACAATTTCTCCTTTCTTAAACCAGTCTAGTAAGCTCAAAAATTGATGTTTATTAATGTCCTTCCAATGATAAGTATAGCGCGGGTGCAAAGGAATATTATATTTTAATGAGAAATTGATTAAATCTTCAATTGGAATTTTTGTTTTTGATTTTTTAAATAATTCTTCAAGCAAATTCTCTTCAAGTTGCAATTCCTTGCTTAATTCCTTAAAATTAATTTCACCATTTTTATCTTTTATCGCCTTCTTGAATTCCTGTAGCCACCATTCTTCATTATAACCACAAGGAACAAGGATATGTGCTCTGTTGAAAAATTCTCCATAATTTACTAAGAAGTCTCCTAAAAATAAAATCTCATTAACATCATTTTTGATTTGTTTTGCTTGTTCCTCTGTTTCAACAAAAACAACGCTCTGGTCATTTAATTTTACTATTGGTCCTTCTATGCTATCACAAGAACCCATTGCACTAGATTTTCCTGGGCGTTCATATCTTAATTGAGTTCCTATTCCAATATACTCTCTTAACATTATCATTGTAGCAGGATGCATGCTCATACTACTTAATCCAGAAGTTCTAGATCTCCCATATCTTAATCTAAACCCTCCTGTTCTTAATGGATGTGTTAAAACAGGTCTTCCTGCAACTAAATCTTTTATGTAAGTGTAATCGGGTTTTATTTTTTGTTCTGCACCTGCATCTTTTTTTTCATGAGATTTAATTTTCTTTTGCAAAACAATAAATTGTTCTAGAAAATTCCATTGCTCCATATCATACTCTTTATGCCATTTATTTATTTTTCCCCAAAACTTTGGTGCTTTTTGGGTCAAGGCTTCCCCAATAACTAAACTAAAACCGTTTCTTAGTCTATTTGTTCCAACTCTATCTAAATCCTTATAATTTGAGACGTCTAACTTCTCACTTGGTTCTCCATTTATTTGGACCGGAAGATTTTTAATCATAAATTCAATTTCTTGTTCGCTTGGGAGATACTGTAAATTAGTTATTCTTTCATGATAATCATAAAGTTCTACTACTGCTCTTTTAATTTCTTGTTCAGTCGGATCATATTCTGAATATCCCATTTGTTTTCTTATATAATCCGCTACAAAAATACTTCCGCAAGTAATTGTTGTACCAGCACTTCTTATTGGACCAGAAAACATTAAACAAAAATATTCTTTTCCGTCTCTTCTTTTATTTATTTTTAGTTCAGTGAATCCTTCTAATGGACTTGAAACTATTCCGTTTGATAAATAAGCTAATCCTACTCTAATTCCAACTTCCATCGCTTCAAGTTTGTCTTCAAATTTGCAAAATTTTTCCTGAGCAACTTCTAATGCGATATGCATTGCAACTCTCCAATCAACTTTTCCGTATTGATTTTCTAGTTCCTCCATTCTTTCTACCATTCCAGATTTTTTAAGTTGAGGAGCAACCACACTAATCAATCCTTCTACCCTTTCAACCATATTTCTAGCTAAAGGAACTTCAACATGATTAACAGGATCGTAACCAACAGAACGAGCTTGCTCTGCTACCTTATAGATTTCCTTAATTTCATCTTCAATTCTATTAAAATATTTATTTGCTTCCATCTTTTTCATTGAAATTCAATATTTTTATGTCTCTAGTTTTTAAATTAACTAAGATAGCTTTACAAGGATCAGGTTTTATTCCTCTTCTTTCTTGATCTTCTGTCTGAGCTATCCAACAACTGCAATTCATCATTGTAATATTTCTATAATTAGCAACTTTTGTTTTGTGAATGTGTCCAGAAATTAAAAAATCAGGAATTTTTTCTATCATTAAACAATCTTCTTTTGAATGAGGTAAGTACTGTGTTGAAGCATGACTTGGAGCAAGATGTCTTCTCTGTAATAAATATTTCATTATTAGTTCAGGGTTTTCTAATCTTCCTGCTTTTCTTATACTCTCTACATTCTCTGCAACATAAGGAAAACTAAAACCATGATAGATTAGAACGTTAAATCCCAAAAAAGATTCTGTAGAAGCGATGTTTACTATGGCTGGATTTGTTGTTAAAAAAACATTTTCCATTTCATAAAGTAATTTCGCTGTTTTTTTATCAAATACTGGTTGAGGCTCTGCTATCCTCATTGCATCATGATTTCCTGGAGAGACTATAATCTTAATGTCCTTTCTTACCTTTGAGATATATTCACAAAACTTATCATATTGTTTATAGATATCAGAGATTTCTAAATCTTCTTCTTGTCCAGGATAAACTCCTACTCCTTCAACTAAATCTCCTGGAATAAATAAATATTTGACTTTTTTTGCAATCTCCCTTTGTTCTTCTCCTCCATAATCTCCATTTAGCCAGTCTATAAATTTAAGAAAGTTTTTTTCAAAAAATACTTTGCTCCCAACTTGCATATCAGAAGTAAAAACAGCGTACTCTTCCGTTTCAGCTTTTCTTAGTTCATTACTTACAGGAATATCTGGATAAAATAAATCATTCGCGAATATTATTTTGTCCCCACTTTTTCCAGTAACTCCAATAACCTCATCTAATAAAGTATCATTTGCTACTTCAAATAACTCGTGTTTATTTTTACTTACAACAACATTAATTATTCCTGTAGGATCTTCTAACTTTAATAAAACATTTCCGTTCTTTGTGATATTTTTATCGCTAACCATTCCTATTATCGCTGCGTCATTTCTCTCAAATTTTCCTAATATTCGATGTATAGAAGTAGCGTTCTGCATTTCTTTCCTTGTCATTAATAAATTTTTTATTTTTTCATATCTCAATCTAAAATGAGTTACAAAATCTTGTACAGTGTATTTTTTCTCTTCGTCCAAATAATTTTTTAAGATTACAACATTACTTTCGTTGTTTTCCGTAACCTCAATTTCTGGTTCATGAGCCTGCTCTGTGAAGATGTTGCCTGGTTTTTGATCTAAAACCGTTAAAAAAGAATTGTATAGAGATTTATCCTTATCTTTTTCAAATAAAACTTTAGATTTATCAAACTCGCTCCAATTAATTTGTATTAAAGGTTTGTTTTGCTTTAACATCTTAAGAAAAACCTTATCTATAACCAATGGCTTTTCTTTTAAATCGCTTAAATACTCTAGAACTTCTTTTTTATTATCCTCATTTAACTCGTCTATAATCTCCGGACTAATGAGATAGCCCTTATTCATAAAAAATTCTACAACATGATTCATAACCCCAATCCTTCTGTTAAGATTTCCTTTATTTTTGGAAAAGTTGATGAATGAATTGCTAAAACGATTTCTTTTGTTCTTCCATATCTTCCTTTCGAGATAACTTGTGAGTTAATTATCCCAAGCATATCAAATTCTGCGATAATATCTGAAACTCTTCTTTGGGTTAAGGGTTTTATGTTAACCTTGGCACAGATTTTTTTATAATATTCATAAACTTCTCCCGTAAATATCTTATTACTTTCATCACAAACATTTAAAATGCTGTATAATGTAATTTGAAATTGTTTTGGCTGCGTTCTTACAGTATCAATTATCCTATCCTTCTCTATTTTTTCTTCTGCTTCGTCTAAATGGGTTAGTCTAATCTTTAAATCGTTCTTTCTTTCAGCTAATTCTCCTGCAACCCTTAATAATTCTAAAGCTCTTCTAGCATCACCATGTTCTCTAGCAGCATATGCAGCACATTTCTCAATAACTCCTTCTTCTATTGATTTATCTTTAAACGCCAAATTTGATCTTTGTTTTAAGATATCTTGTAATTGAATTGCGTTATATGGGGGAAATACAAGTTCCTCCTCTGATAAACTTGATTTAATTCTAGGGTCTAAATTATCTGTAAACATTAAATCATTTGAAATTCCTATAATTGATAACTGACATTTTGTTAATTCTGAGTTTAATCTTGTTAGATTGTATAAAATTCCATCTCCAGCTTTATTTACAAGTTGATCAATTTCATCTAAAACCAAAATAACTAATTGATTTTCTGTATTTATTGATTGTATAAATAATTTATAGACTTCTTCTGTTGGCAATCCCGTTGCAGGAACATCTTTTCCAAAAGCTCTTGCCAATTGTGCGATTAATCTATATTCAGTATCTGCAACCTTCTTTAGCTTACAATTTAAGTAATAATATTTGACATTTAACTTCTTTTTTTCAACAATATTTAATATCTGCTGCATTACGTGTTGAGTTACACATGTCTTCCCCGTCCCCGTTTTACCATAAATAAAAAGATTGCTTGGTTTTTCCATTCTTAATGCAGGGGCTAATATGGTTGCAAGTTGCTCTATTTGTTCATCTCTATGTGGAATATTCTCAGGAGTATAGTTATGTTGTAATGATTTCTTATTTGTAAATATAGTTTCGGAAGTAAGATAGTTTTCAAAGAACTTAGATAAATTATTATCACCCATTTTCGTATTATTGAAATTTCTATAGAACTATATAAAGATTATTATACTAAAAAAGATATACCTACACCTCTATTTCCTATGCAACAAGATTTCCAATGAAAACACCTTCTCTTCGAGTGGACTTAACTCGATTTTTTATGAAATAGTAGATTTAATAAATATATTATATTATATATATTATATACTATAGAAAAATTTATAAAATAAAAAAATAAATAAAAAAATAAAACATTAAAATTATTAAATTTTAAAGGTTATACAGTAAAAATCAAGAATCACAATTTTATTGAAGAAAAACCGCTTTTTCTTATATCAAACAAACATGAATTAAACATGATTTAAATAAAAAAGAAAGGTTGAAATAAACTCCAATGGAAATTCAAGAATTAACTAGTCTGCTAATGAAACTAAGGTGTGGGAGTCTCGTTATGATAAACTTTTATTAACTCATGATTTATCCTTTCTTCTAGCAAAGATAATTTAACCTTATTTTTATTATTATTTATAAAATTTTTAACTTTTTCATGTATGACTTCCTTATTAGGAAAATAATCTTCAAATCTCTTACCGTGATAAACACTTAAATAATAATCCAAATCTATTTTACCTTTACTTAAAGCACCTAAGATTACAATATTAAAATCATTGTCTTTATACCAATCGAAAAAATTCCCAAGATAAACATAAACATCTTTATTATCAACTTTAAGCGAAAAATTATAATGGCCTTCAAAAGAATTTCTAAAACCAGCTCTTGCTAAAGTTTTTTCGCTTACGTGTCTTATTAAATTAATGGGATATGAAACCATAAATTAATCAATTTACAACAAAACTTATAAAACTTTTCAATAAAAACGAAACATCCTCGAATAATCAAAAGATTTATAAATAAGTTGTTACTCTAGAGATAGTTAAGAAATAAAATATAATCACAAGAGGTCACAAAAAATGGCAGACGATGAAAAAAAATTTAATTCTAGACAAATAATGGGAAAACTTATAGTAAGCAGAACAGGTAAACGCTTTGGTGAAGTAAGCGATTTATCATTCGAGACAAGAACAGGAGAGTTAATCCATCTTGTTGTAAAAAACCCAACGGGCTACTGTGAAGGATTAGAACTAGAAAAAGATAAAACCGGAAGCCCATTAATACCATTCTCGGCTGTAATCGCAGTTGGAGACTTCGTTGTTGTTGCTGAAGAAGAAATTATTTAATTCTTTTTTAAAAAACAAACTTTTAAATTCAAGTATTTTATCTAGTTTAATATAAAAAATGAAAAATCTGGATTTTAAATCAACTGCTGAAATAAAAGTTTCTAAAAATATCATTGATCAGATCATTGGACAAGAAAATGCAGTTAACATTGTTAAGAAAGTAGCAAAGCAAAGAAGGCATTTACTGTTAATCGGACCCCCAGGAACTGGAAAATCTTTAATTGGACAAGCTTTAGCAGAATTATTACCAAAAGAGAAATTAGTTGATATCTTATCTTTTCATAATCCCGTAGATGATAACACCCCCATAATAAAAATAATTCCTAAAGGTGAAGGGAAAAGAATAGTTGCAAAGACAAAAATACAAGAAGCCGCTTCTGCAAAAAATCAAAATCTCATTTTCTTTATTTTATTAATCTTAACAATGATCGCCCCATGGTGGATAAGGAAAAGTTACGGGGACATTATGGCTGCAGCAGCTTTAATAGGAAGTATGATATTTTTAGCAGCATTCGTCTTATTTATTAATTTAAGCAAGAGAACAATGATTGCAGCAAACTTAGGAAGATCCCCTAAGATATTGATAGATAATTCAAATACAGAGAAAGCACCATTCATAGACGCAACAGGAGCACATTCAGGAGCATTATTAGGGGATGTTCTTCATGATCCTCTACAAAGTGGAGGATTAGGAACTCCTGCTTATGAAAGATTAATCCCGGGAATGATTCACAGAGCTAATGGAGGAGTTTTATTTATTGATGAGATCGCAAATTTAAACATAAGATCACAGCAAGAATTACTTACAGCAATACAAGAAAAAAAATATCCTATAACCGGACAAAGCGAGAGAAGTTCTGGAGCAATGACTAGAAGCGAACCCGTTCCATGTAATTTTGTTTTGGTTGCTGCAGGAAATTTAGAAACCGTAAAAAATATGCACCCTGCCTTAAGATCAAGAATAAGAGGATATGGCTATGAAGTTTACATGGATTCAGATATAGATGATAATGAGGAGAACAGAACGTTGTTCGCAAAATTTATTGCTCAGGAAGTTATTAAAGATGGAAAGATTCCACATTTTTCAAGAGAAGCTGTCGAGAAAATAATTGAGGAAGCAAAAAAAAGATCAGGGACTTCTGGAAAATTAACCTTAAGATTGAGAGAATTAGGAGGATTAGTAAGAGCAGCAGGAGATCTAGCTTTAGAAGATAATTCAAAATATGTTACTGTAAATCACATTGAAAGAGCATCTAAATTAGCGAGAACATTAGAACAACAAATTGCAGATAAATACATTGAACAAAAAAAACGTTATCAAGTTATTACAGTTACTGGAAGTATTATTGGAAAAGTAAATGGATTAGCCGTAATGGGATCTGATGATCATTTCTCAGGAATTGTCTTGCCAATAGAATCTGAGGTTACACCTGGAGGAAGAAGAACTGAATTTATCGCAACAGGACAACTTGGAAAAATAGCAAAAGAAGCAATAAAAAATGTCTCGGCAATTGTATTAAAACATTTTGGAGAAGATATTAAAGAAAAATATGATATCTTTATACAGTTCTTACAGACAGCAGATACTGGAGTTGAAGGAGATTCTGCAAGTATAGCGGTAGCCACAGCAATTATTTCTGCCTTAAAGAAAATTCCAGTAAGACAAGATATGACAATGACAGGAAGCTTAAGTGTTAAAGGCGAAGTTTTAGCTATTGGAGGAGTAACAGCAAAACTTGAGGCTGCAATAGAAGCAGGTATTAAAAATGCAATAATCCCAAAAACAAATGAGAGAGATGTTCTATTGAACAAAGAAGATAGAAAGAAAATAACTATTATTCCCGTATCCACAATAGAAGAAGTTTTAATGCACGCTTTTGATTGGAAGGGAAAAAACAATATTAAGAAATTAATTTCCCATTAATTCTTTATATTTATCATAAATTGTCTTATTCAAACTCCATTTTCTTTTAACGTTATTACCTTTACTCTCTTCAAAACTTTCAACCAATCCTAACCTTTTTAATTCTTGTAGTAAATTAAGAACAAACTCATCATCTCTTAAGATAGAATCTGAGACCTGATAGGTATACTTAAATTCGGGATAACTTTCATATAAAATTCTTAATACCTCTTCTTTTATTTTCTCTATTCTTTGGCTAGAGATTTTTGACATAATCTTTTTTTAATATATTACTATATAAATGTATTCCCATTCGGCTAAACAAACAAAAGCATAGTTTTATATAAATATTGAAAGTCAAAATATTATGCCCTTCATAGGATTTAGTTTTGATAAAATTGAAGCTACTAAAGATGTAGAAGAGATAAAAGGAAACATAAATATTAAACATTCTTTGAATATTAAAGACGTCAAAATTCATGAGGTTACAATGGATAAAAAGCAGGATGTTCTTAAATTTATATTTGAGTTTAAGCTTAATTACGAACCAAAAGTAGGGAATATTAATTTATTAGGGAATATGCTTTATTTAGAAGATAAAAAGAAAATTAATGAGATATTAGCAAACTGGAAGAAAAATAAAAAGCTTCCAAATGAGGTAATGCAAGGATTGTTTAATACAGTACTAACAAAATCAAATATAAAAGCTTTAGATCTTGCACAAGATATTAACTTACCTCCGCATCTACCAATGCCTAAAATAACTGCTGTTTCTAAAGAAAAATATAATGAATATATTGGTTAAACAAATTCCTCTAACGTCTTGATTTCTTTCTGTTTTTTAGAAGCCTGACTCCAGGTTAAGCCCTCTTTTTTCATAATCTTTAGTATCTTCAACTCTTTGTTCATATAGTTAATGAAATGTTTTTGTTTATATACTTTCTTAACTTTTATAATAGATTTCTTAATATATGTACAAAAATACAATTAAATTTATAAGCATAACCATCAAAAAATGATTACTAAATTAAGTATAAATTTTAGCAACGTTTTTATACTTTTTTTAACATCAAAAACATCATGGAAATCAACACCGACGATAAAATAAAGAATTCTTTCCAAAAAGTACGTGAAGATATTGAAACCTTAAAGCAAGAGATAGAAAAGGTTAAAGGAGCCCTATTATTAAGAAATAATGATATTTTAATGCTTAAAGAGCAGATTAAGTCTCAAAATGAGCTTATTTTAGGGTTATCAGATAAAATTGAGAGTATCTCCACTGGAAATGAGAGGGTTATCAATGATGCACTATCATCAACAATGATCAACAATGATGACCAACGATCACCTTTAAAGTCGTTTATCGTCGAGAAATTTAGACACTTAACAGACAGGGAATTTTCCGTTTTTTTATCAATTTATCAAATAGAAGAAGAAAAAGGAGCTGCAACTTATGCTGATATTTCTAAGCAATTGGGGACAACCGTCGTTAGTCTAAGGGGTTACATAAATGATCTCATTAATCGAGGCTATCCGGTATACGGAGAGAGACAATTTAACAGAAAAACCCTTTTTAGGATATCAAAAGAGTTCCGGAAACAGAACTTAATTTCAGAAGTTTTGGTCATAAGGGAAACCAAAAATCTTAAGCAAAAACCCCCATTTTCTCTCGAAAAACAGAATCTTTAGTTATTAAGTCTACCTTAATCCTCATTTCCAGTTTTTATTTCTATTTTTTGCTAAATCTAGTCTCATTTTCTCCAAGTTTGTTTTAGATCTTGCTAAAACCCACAAAAAACCTATCAAAATAGCACTCATTTTTTATTATTTAAGTCTACTATACTCTAAGAATCCCTAAAAACTAGTCTTTTTTACTATTTTATCTAATATTTTTTATTAAAACCTCTCTAAAATAAGCCTCATTTTCTACAGTTTAAGTATACTTTAATCCCTAAATACTCTCATTTTCTTCTCATTATTACCTTTTTCATGGTCTTTTCTATAAAAAATACCTTCCTTCCATTCTCAATATTTACCTTTTCTTTGACGTCAAAACCCATCCTTTTTAGATCATTAAGATGTCTTCTCACAGTTACAATACTTAATCCCAATTCTCTAGCTAAATCTTCATATTCTAAAGGTATCTCTGCTAAACTTAATGCATGAATTACCTTTTTTTGTGCAGGAGTTATAGTATTTTTAAGCGATTGAACGTTCATGAACGGGTCGATTGAACGATTGAACGCGATTGAACGCGATTGAACGATTGAACGCTCATCGTCGCTGGAGGGCGTTTGAACGATCAAATTTCGCAACATTTCCAGCTCTCTTTCTATTCTTTCGAATCTTTCATCATGATCATCATGTTTCTTCCTAAAATGACTAAGAAACTCATGAACCATACTAAAATCTCTTTTGATATTCGAGAAAGAATTTTTTAAATCACCCTCGATTTTCTTTATTTTATCCTCTTTTTTATCACCAAAAAACCAAAAAGCCATGTTATATTAGAAACTTAACTTATTATTAAACTTTTCTACTAATTTTAGCCATTTTGAACGGCTTTGAACGCGATTGAACGGCTTTGAACGACCATCACAAATTAGCATTATCGACGTAAAACTGCTAAAAACCTTTGAGAAATGCTGAGAAATAATTTTAATGCTAA
>ERZ1292623.1346-Hain-H51-01um-R1-1346-length-23901-cov-5_pt1 | contig 23901 bp, 22 predicted proteins | sample MGYA00564398_ERZ1292623 | MGnify/ENA primary metagenome ERZ1292623 (study PRJEB36523, sample SAMEA6512633) | groundwater metagenome | collected 2019-01-07 | study: AquaDiva: Metagenomics assemblies of 32 groundwater samples | reverse complement strand
TTTAATGACTACGCGTCTTGCCTCGGCTGCTTGTATCGTAAGAGGAAGCGCCGAAGGCAGTACTGGCACCCCGGCATAGACTGCGGTGTTGAGCTCGGTCGAGAGCGGATTCATATCAAGAACATCTGCCGTAGCGATACGATGTTTTGGATCAGGAACCGCATTTCTGAATTCTGGTTCGCAGACGATGCGGTGCGGAGTACTTTTTAATCTATCTACGACTACATCATAGACAGAAGACTTTTTCACGCTTAGCTTGCCACTCGTAGGCGTTTCGAATGGCGCGTCGGGATCTTTTGGGTGGTGGGTACTTATAAAAATTACCCGCTGCTCAATCTGGTGAATCCCTTCAACGACCCCGCGAAGCATCTCGAATACCCGCTCTCGCTCCGCACCAGGAGACGAGATAATTACAAAATCTTTTTCTTGAAACCCCATAGCTTCCCGAGCGGAGCGACGAACCTCACCCCAGGATCGAGTGGTATCGTCATCGTAATACCCCGACCCAACGGCAATGGCCTCTCGCGATGGAAGTCCTAGACGACGAATAAGCTGCACATCGGATTCACCGAAAAGAAAAAAATGGAGAGATTCAGTACTCCGTGGATGTTTCGCGACCTCGTCGAACCACGTATGCACACCCACATAATCACGGTACGCAACTACGGGAATTCCTCGATCGAGAGCTCTTAGTGCATAATTCTTCTCGAGACCGCTCCCGCCCGGTTGCTTCATGCCCGAGGTGATCCCTACAATGACGAGATCGGGTTTTTCTCGCTTCAATATCTCTTCCGCATCCTCCTCAACTCCGAAACAAGAAATTCCTTGATTCACCAGTTTTTTTCGTGCTTCCCCTTCTGCTGCGTAGACAACGGCAACGCCTTCTTTTTCGAGTACGCCAAGCGCACCATTCAAAGCGTTCAACGTTCCCACCATTTCGATGGCTACGAAAATTTTTTTCCCGTTCACCATTGCTAGTTATACAACATTCACCACGTCATGGGTGATTGGATCAAAACGATTCAGATCTCGGGCTGCGCGCTTCCCCACCACGCGCTCATATTGCTCGGAAGGGAGTCCGTCTGAATATTTTTGGGGGCGCATGGCATAGACCATTTCCGGCATTATAACTGCCCCTTTCGGAATATCAGTTCCCGCAATAAGCGACTTCCTGAAAATCGGACGAAATGCTTCTTCATCTTTCCGTAACACTTTTTCTTTTTTCCCATAGATTGCATTGAATTTCGGATGCGCGAGCCAACGAGATTTTTCCTTCGGATCTCGCTCGATCGTCCGTATTGCGTTCACCATTTCTCCGAATTCTTCCCGTGTTGATGATACCTTATGATCAGCCCCCCAGAAACCCCGAGAAATCGTAAAATGTTTTTCGATCATCGTAACTCCCATTGCCGCGGCGATCGCTGACGGCTCCCAACCGATCGAGTTTTCGGAGAATCCGATCGGAGTTCCCGAAAATCTTTCGCGATAGAAATCGATCGTTCCTAAATTCGCCTCCTCGGGAGCCCCTGGATACTTCGAAAATGCATGCATGAGTGCAACGCGGGAATTCTTTTTCTGCAGAAAGCGAAATCCAAGTTCCACTTCCTCGAACGTGCTCATGCCGGACGACATGATAATCGGTTCCGGTTGAGAGCGCATGAAGTCCATTGCGACGAAATCCAACATGTCGCCCGAACCGATTTTCCAAACTGGCACCCCCACTTCCGCGAGGCGGAGCGCCGCTCCGCGACTCATGGGCGTCGACATAAAGATAATTCCGATTTCCTCGCAATACTTTTTAAGTGGCTTCCAAAATTCTTCGACAGGAGTTGCATTTGTATTCCTCGTAAGCCATCTGTACCGATCCGCGCCCTTGAAGTGCGGCGAGATGATTTCGATGTTCAACTGCTCATCTTCGACGTTGTGGGTTTGAAACTTGATCGCATCCGCGCCCGCGACCTTCGCCGCATCCACAAGCCCCTTTGCGTTTTTTAGGTATTCGGAAACAGGCCGATCCTCTTCGGTTTGAATAAAATTCTTTCCGGCTTCGGCGATTACAAAAACTCCTTTTTGAATTTTCTCCCAAATTTGGTGCATCGCCTGTGACTCCATACCATCTACAACCATCAACCGAGGATGAGAGTTACCGCAATGCCCGCGAGCATGATGATGGTTGCGAGAAGCTTTTTGCCGATATTTTTTTCATCCAAGAATTTACCTGAAAAAAGAACTGCCCAGAATGACCAAAGGCGTTTCACGCTTGCAGCGTACGCAACGAGCGCATAATTCAACGCCGATACCGTAAGATAGCTTCCCGCGCCATGAACAAAAAGAATAGTAAGAAAAAATTTCCAGTTTTTCCCAAAGTCAAGCTCGAAACGTCCTCGAGTTCTGGTAAGCGCGATAATGATGCTCGTGATTCCAAGCACAGTGCCGGTAATAAGAAGCATGAAAGGAGCCGAAGAGGTCACAACTGCTTTTTTGTCGAGCGGAAGCGATAACGCAAACGAGATTGCCCCGCCGATTCCTAAAAGAACTCCTGGTTTTTTAAGGATGTCCATAAATCTTTGGCTTGAGGTTTTTGCCTCACCCTGAACAAGCATCCAGAGACCAAGAACAGTAGTCATGATTCCCAAAACTCCACCTAACGTCAACGTTTCCTTAAGTAATATATAACCTGTAAGGATAACGAGCGGGGGCGTGAGAAGTCGAAGCGGCGAGATAAGCGAAGCTTCTTCTTTTCGGAATGCCGCATACCACGCCCATTGTCCGAATACGTTTAACCCTGCAGTACCCAACGCCGCAACCCAAAATCCCGGTTTTAATTCCGGAACGCCAAAAATGAAAATCGGAATCGCCATTAAGAGTCCAACTCCTAAAAATTCAAGACCGAGCAGTAATTGCTCATTTACTTTCCCCTCACGCAACACCCGACGCACAAGCGTGTCGTTTATCCCGAGGAATACAGTCCCCGGAATCATAAATAAGAGAAAGATAAGTGTTGCACTCATCAATTGATCGTACACTAAAAGAAAATGGCTCGCGACCGTTAGGTCGCGAGCCGTTGCGTTGTCTCTCGAAGAGACAGATTCAGGGGTGCGCGAGGAGATGCTTCGCGACCGTGATCGGAATCCCACCATCCGAACCTTGGTGGTTCACGACGGCTTCAAGGAGCTTCTGGGCTTCCTCGACATCGCCATCGTCGTCACGCTTCTCACGCGCGAGAGCGATGAGGATCTTCAACGTGAGGTCTGCGTTCGCGTTCGAGGACGACGGAGCCTTGCTCGGCTCGGTAGCGATGACGGTGTCGTAGTCGTCGTCGCAGTAGCTACCCCACGCTTCCCACACGGGCACCCAAGGAGCCAGGCCGATCTTCTTCGCTTCGGCGAAGTCGTCTCCGCACTCGTCGAGCTTGAGGTCGTCGAGCGCGCCCATGATGTCGGCCATCATGATTGACCAGGCAATGTGTTGCGAACCGTTGTTCACCATCCACTTCGACAGGGGGTAGCGCTGTTCCTTGATGAAGTCACGAACGGCGATGAGCGCCTTGATGCTCGACTCGATCGCCGCCTCGTGCGCCACGAACGCGTGAGACACGGCGCCGACCTGCGCGGCGAACATGTCCGTATCGTGACCCGCCCAGTCTTCGGCGAGCGCGCAGTACGCCGCGGCGCGACGCTGCATCGCTTCCTCGTCGCGGTAACGACGGAGGCCACGACAGACGATCGCCGCGTTGTAGAAGCCACTCCCGAGGAAGACGTGCTTCGCCTTCCCGGGCTCGAGCTCGCGCTCGGCATCGGTCAAGATGCCATTCAACTCGGCGCTCAACGCCTCCATGTTCGCGCCCGGCAACCGCCGACGCCCGTTCACGGATTCGCTCTGCGCCATGAGCTTGATCCACGGCGTAGCCCTGGGATGCCTTGCCACGCCGTCGAAAATGCCGGCGTAGCGGCTGGGATTCCGCACTTCGGGTTTGCCAGTCAAGAGCGTCGCCGCGAGCCCATCGGCGTCCTTACCGACGTTCGTACCGTCGGGCCAGGCGACGATGGTCTCGATGAGCTCTTCGTCCGAAGAAGCGGGGTCCAATGCGATTATTGTTTCGGGCATGGATGATTCCTTTTTTCTGAAGGGAAAGAACGGTTGCCTCTCGACACGCACGTTACGCGTCGATTATTTGGCAATCTGGATATTAACCCAAGCCCGAACAAACGTCAATTTTTGAGGTTTGGGATTTTTATGATAAAAAGACGTCCGTTCCCGAAGTGGGTGTGAGGCACGCCTCCCGGGATGTAGAGTACTTCGTACGGACCAACCGCGTATTCCGTGCCATTCTTGATTTCCTTCCCCCTCCATTCGTTTGGCTTTCCTTGTGGATGCGGCTTCAAGTCAATGACTTCGCCACCAACCACAAATGTAATTTCCCCGGAAATGCCAATCCAGAGATCCGCCGCGCGGTCGTGAATCTCTGTCATGTTCTCAAACCTTCCCACCTCGTGGTTCTCGAGGATATCGATCGTCCCCACGGGGACGCCTTGCGTTTCGAGATACGCCTTGAAGACAGCAAGCGGATGCTTGCCTGCTACGGGCGGAGTAAGAAGCGCTTCGTCGATGATCTTTTTGGGGACGAATACTGCCTTCATGGATTGTTCCTTCTTGTCTATATTCCTATTTTAGTCTATGAACGCCCGAAACCATAGCTCGAGATTAATACACTGCCAAATGAAAAACGAATTGTTCCCTTCCCCTGCATAGAAGCGATCGACTCTTTCACGAAGCTTTTTTTGATCCCAAAAAGGCCGGGCTTGAAACGAAGGAGAATCAAGAAGCTCATAGACTTCTTTTCTGAAGTATTCTTTGAGCCAGTCATTCTGCACCGCGCCGAAGGCAACTTTTTGTTTTTCTTGGACTACCGCCGGGAGAACGTCTTTCATTGCTTCTCGCATCAAAAATTTCTGCGTGCCGTTTCTGATTTTCAATTCCGGGGGCAAAAAGAAACAAAACTCGATGATCCGGTGATCTAAAAACGGAAGACGTAATTCGCGGCTGTACGCCATGCTCACGTGGTCATTAAAGTGGAGCACGCGCGGGAGTTTCGTGTGATAGATGTCGCGATACTGCGCATTCAAGAGGTGTGATGCGAAGGGTTCTTTGAATTCGGGCGTTTTTTTCAACCACATAAATTTTTCACTTACCACATCTTTCCCTATGAGCTTGGACATATCCTGACTCATTCCCACTGAAGAACTGTTGCCGCCCCTTAGATCTTTTTCGTATTCGGGAATGTAGTATTTGTAACCTGCAAGAATTTCATCGACGCCTTGCCCTTCAAGGAGCACGGTGACGCCTTCTTTTTTCGCAACTTCGTTCATGCCGGCGTACATGGTGGTTGGAATTCCACCGAACGGTTGATCTTGGATCGTGTTCATCATCTCCGCGCCTTGAAAAACCTGGTCGGGGGTTAAGTATGACGTGTGCCAGCGTTTTTTTTCATCGTTATTTAAAAGATCGATGATGATTGCGCATTCGTTATATTTCGCATCTGCCATACACATTGAAAACATCTCGGGGTTGTGCCCCGTAACTTTCTTTGCGTAATAGAGAAGAGAGTTCGAATCAAGGCCACTCGAAAGATTAATTCCCACGGGCACGTCGCTTCTGAAGCGAAGTGTTATTGAATCCGCGACCAGCTCGCGGAGGGTATGTATTGCCTCTTTTTCGCCAATGTCCCTCGGACGATCAGCAATATTCGCTAAATCCCAATATCTTTTTATGGTAATGTCACTACCCTTTTTTATTAAAAAGTGGCCGCCCCGCAATTCTTGTATATTCTTAAAAAACGTTTGCTCGGTGTGGTGGTAAAAACCATAGGCGAGATAATCCAGAATCATGTCTTCGTTCGGGGAAACTGGCACGCCGAGCTTTAGAAGCGCTTTGATTTCTGAAGCGAACGAAAGCGTGCCGGTTTTTGGGTCATGGTGATAATAGAATGGTTTTTCCCCTACGCGGTCTCGAGCGGCGAAGAGCACATGGCCCAACGCGTCCCAAATCGCGAATGAGAACATTCCGTTTAACCTATCGAGGCACTGCTCTCCCCACTTCACATAGGCGGCAAGGAGCACTTCGGTGTCTGATTGTGTTTTAAAATCGTATGAACCTTTCAACTCTTCTTTCAATTCGATGTAATTGTAAATTTCTCCGTTGAAAATAATCGTGAAACGCTTATCGTTCGACGCCATTGGTTGGTGGCCGCCGCTTGTAAGATCGATGATTGAAAGCCGACGGAATCCAAGCATGATTCCGTTTTTTTTATCATAAAAAATACCTGCGTCATCCGGACCACGATGTCGCATCGCGTCTCGCGCTTCGATCGCTTTTGATTCTTTGGGGATATTGCCCGCAACGCCAATGATGCCGCACATATTAGTAAATAATGATTAGAGATTAAAATATTGAGTACTCGCTCGCATAATTTCCCATCGGTCCTGAAATACGCGAAGTTCACGGTCTTCCTTTACAGGCTGTTCTTTCAGTAAACAAGGAAAAGGGTATACTTGGTTATATACTGTCCACGCAGACTATACGAATCTCTTCTTTTTTCCCCATGAAGATACTCAATGTCTTCGGCAAAAATTTCACCCCTTATGCGGCGCGTGTCTTGGAGAATCTCGGTGCGGTAGATTATCGGGAAGTAACGCAGCCCGAGATCAAAAAAATCATCAATCAATATGATGTTATTTTCATGGGGTTATATCCCGAACTGAATCGCGATGTTTTGGAGAGAGCAAAAAAGTTGAAGGTCATAGTAACCGCAACCACTAATCTTGATCACATTGATCTTGCGTATGCCAAAGAAAGCGGCATCGCCGTGCTCTCGCTCACGAAGGAAATTGATTTCCTGAACACCATTACCGGCACCGCGGAGATGGCAGTCGGGCTCATGATCGATCTTTGCCGTTTCACGCCGTGGGCGTTTGATGATGTGAAGAACTATCATTGGCGAAGAGAACACTTTCGGGGACACAATCTCTACGGGAAAACACTTGGCATTGTCGGCTTGGGGAGGCTTGGCACATGGATGGCGCGGTATGGCAAGGCTTTCAACATGAACGTCATCGCTTATAGCCCCCCGACACCCAAAAAGACATTTGTCGCGCACGGTGTCGCCAAAGTCAATTTCAACACGCTACTCAAAAAGAGCGATGTCATTTCAATCCATGTACATTTGCAAGATGACACGAAACACATGTTTAACACCGAAGCGTTTTCCAAAATGAAACGGGGCGCGTACCTTGTGAACACCGCTATACGTGAAGTGGTGAACGAACGCAACGTCCTCACCGCGCTCAAAAAGAGAACCATAGCCGGCTACGGAACCGATGTACTCGCGGATGAATTGTGGTTTGACGAAGAATTTAAAAAACATCCGCTTGTTGAATACGCAAAAACGCACCGGAATTGCATCATTGTGCCGCACATCGGCGGCATGACGCATGAATCGAGGGAAGCGACGGATATTTTTATGGCACAGAAGCTCAATGCGCACCTCCGAAAATCATGAAAGCGGTGTCTCTTTCCCTTAATTTTCGCGCACCTCGCCCGCCTCTATCTCGCCCCAGGAAATCTGCGCATTGTTCAATATGCGTCGCTTCGCAACCTTCCCGAGAACCTTTTCATAATCAGCGGCCTTAATTTCTCCCGTGCCCGGCCGCTTCACCCAGATATTTTCCTTAGTGAGCAGCTCTCCCTTCTCTATATCCTTGATAGCAACCACGCATGCATAGGCGAAATCGATGGTTGGCTGTTCTTCGGAGAGCACGCGCTTCGTGCCGCCGAGCGCGGTATGGATTGCTCGTGATCCTCCAATAAGGCCTTGCAATTCTTCTGGGTCAATGGAGATAGGAACGTCGGGACCAGGCCAGCTCTTATCTGAAGTAAAATGTTTCTCAAGAATGGAGGCGCCGAGCGGAACCGCCCCAAAGCACGTGTAGTTTCCCAATGAATGATCGCTCAAGCCGATGACCGCATCGGGGAATGCTTCCTGTAATTCTTTGAGCGCGCCAAGTCGCACGAGGTGGTATGGCGTAGGATACAGCGACGTAGCATGAAGCAACGCAAAGGGTATCTGGCGGGCACGGAGTATGGCAACGCTTTTCGCGATGGATGCAATATCATTCATGCCGGTGCTCATAAGCACCGGCTTCCCGAATGACGCGATGTGTTCAACCAACGGATAATTATTGCACTCGCCCGATCCTATTTTGTAGGCAGCGACTCCCATCCGCTCCAAGCGATCTGCCGCAGCTCTCGAAAATGGGGTTGAGAGATATACCATCCCCAAATTCTCCACGTATCGTTTCAGTTCTTGATCCTCTTTTTCAGAAAGCGCGGCACGCTCCATAATGTCCCAGATTGATTCCTTGGCGTTGCCGGGAATCACTGATTTTGCGGCGGGAACCATTTCGTCTTCGAGTACATGCGCCTGGAATTTAACGCACTCGGCACCGCTCCGGTGCGCGTCCGCTATCAACCGTTTCGCTTTTTCAATACTTCCCTCGTGGTTAATGCCGATTTCCGCAATGACAAACGGCGGGTGTTCCCGCCCGATATTTCTTCCGCAGATCTGAATAGTTGGGGAATTCATAAATGCACCATTTGCTTCTGGATGGAAGAAATGCGAACGGTTTTGAGTATATCTGCTATTTTCCTGCCCGCACCGCCCCTGCCATAGAGGTATTCCGCCGGATATTTGCCGTGCGTGAGCTGCTGCTGTATCGCACGGGCGATGGCGGTGCGGTCATGCGCGACACTCACCACGTTCCGCCCGCGCTTCCTCCCTTTCTGGCGCGTGCCGATATCAACCACCGGCGTCCCAAAATAGGAAGCTTCTCGAATGCCCGCCGAAGAGTTGCCCACCAAAACCGATGCATGACGCAAGAGATTCAAGAAAAGCTCGGGCGGAAAATTCCTAAACACGTGAATAAAATCGTGCTCCGGTTTCCCTTGAAAGAGACGGATGGTCTGGCTAATGTAATCGGCGCCGGCATCGATGTTTGGCCATAACATCACGACCGGCAGCTTCATTTTTTTAAGCGCGTAGAGCGTATGCGACGTTTGCGCGGCCGCTGCACTGAATTCTGTCGTCACGGGATGCTGCACGCACAGAATAAAGCCTTTCCGGAGGGAAAGTTTACTGCCCCACTTTATGTATCGCTCATTAACTCGTTTTTCGATCGCGTGGAGAGGCAGCCGCTGTGTGGCAAGAAGCGTATCAATGCCTGGACATCCGACACGCCGCACCATCCGGGGATGCTCGCCGAGCTGAATGACAATACCGCGGGCGTCCTTGGTCGTCACAAAATGGAGATGGGAAAGTTTCGTAATCGCATGCCGAATGTGTTCATCGATCGTACCACTTACCTCCCCGCCTTCGATATGAGCGGTAAAAATATTCATGAGCGATGCGGCGATGGCCGCGGCAAGCGCCTCATAACGATCGCCGTGGATCAGAACTATATCCGGCTTTAGGTTATGAAATGCAGTGGCGAATTCATTCACGCTGAGGCCGGTTGATTTTGCCATGGTCACCGGCACCCTGCCATCAATCTCAATGTAGGCAGTGTAGTCTACGGAGAACCCGTCCTTGCGGATGAATTCAATGGTGTTGTCGTAATTGCGGAGCAGGTGCGAGCCCGCCACGATCGTCACCAAATCAACCGCAGGGTCTTTCTGAAGGACACGCAGGACCGACCGGAGCTTCATGTAATCGGCTCGGTTCGTCGTTACGACGCAAATGCGCCGTTTGGTATGAACGCTTTTAGCCATAGTGAATTATGTGGTTTCGCGCACGACAAGCTCACGCATTGCCAGTTCTCCTCGCTTCCAATCTTCGGGCGTATCAATATCCACGCTGTACCGTTCATCCATTACATACCCGCGCACATCATCACCGTAGAGACTCGCGTTCTCTCCGTTGAAAAGCAGCGCGGGGCGGAACAAATATATTCCCCCATTTGGCGCATACACCTTTGGTAGATCCTGACGGCGCTTGATGCGGGTCCGTACATGGCCGCCGAGAAAAAGCGTTGTCCGGAGATCGTTGCCCAGTGAAAACGCCCACGAAGGATGGTACATTGCGGGAGTTTCCACCACGCTCACGACGGAGTCGCTCCCCGTTTTCAGGAACACCTCCATCGCCCCCCGAATGTGAAACGGCCGTACGCCAGGGCTCGTCGGTTCAAGAAGCATCACCGCACTCACACGGTAATTCTGATTCTCTTCCAAAAAACGAACGGCGTGCGCGATGACCGGCAGCGTAGGCGTGGAATCCTGCGCAAGTTCCGCGGGGCGCATAAAGGGGATTTCCGCTCCGTAGTGGCGGGCTGTTTCTGCAATTTCCGCATCGTCGGTTGAAACAATGATACGGTCGAATATCCCGCTCTGCGTCGCTGCCTCAATTTTCCACGCAATAAGGGGTTTGCCGCAAAAGGACTTTACGTTCTTCCGCGGTATGGATTTTGAACCGCCGCGAGCCGGTATGATACCTAACACTTTTGGAGATGGGTGATGAATCATGCAATAAGCGTTATTCCCTTCCTCTGTAGAACACGCCTACTATACCCTCCAGTTTCTCCCTGTTCCCGCAAGAATTTTTCCTGAATGACCGGGCGACGCGGGGCGCGCCAGACAAACGTATCACGCACGGCTGAAGAGTACTGATTTCAGCGCGTCAAGCACCCGTGCGCACGATGCGCCGTCGGCCTTATAGCACACGTATGCGACCGCTTGCGCGCGCGCCGCCGCATCGGCGTCGGGATGCGCGAGATATGCCGCGATCGCGGCGCGAAATTCTTCAACGTTCCTCGTAAACCGCGCCGCGCCGCGACTGATGATTGCCTGTAAGTGCCGGGAATCGTACAAGCTCGCAATGCTTTCTCGGTAGGATTTCGGCTGCGCGTCGAACCCGAACAAAAAGACGGGCTTGCCGACCGCTGCCGCGTCGAGCATGATACTTGAAGGGCCGCTCACCACCACCTCGGCGAAATGGAGAGAGTTGATAAGGTGGTCATCGTCGGCACGGCTGATTTCCCGTCGGCCCACCGCATCAATTGCTGTTCCCGGCTGGTAGAAAAAAACGTTCGGCGGGGGCGTGAACGTACCCCACGATACGGTGTCGGCCGGCGGCATGCGTACCAGAATGTTCGCTTCCATTTTCGTAAGTTCGGCAAGCACGAAACGGTCCGCATCGTTTTCGGCAAGGTACATGTCGCCTACCGGCGTAAAAAGAATGAGTTTGCGGCGCGGATCGGCGCCGAGCGATCGGAGAAAAGCTTCGCGAGTCATCGTGGGACCTGCGAGATATCGATCGTAGTGTGGGACCCCAACCGCTTTCACCATGCCAGGGTCAATCGCATTGACCTTTAGAATCCCTTCCTTTGAAAAATCGCCCCACACAAGAAGCGAATCGGGAATGACGCGCAGCACCCCACCATACATCTCAACGTTATCCCACGAACGAACCATAGAGACGATCTTCACGCCGCGACGCTTTGCTTCTATCATGAGCGCGACATCGTTCTCGTTCTGCATGTCGGTTGCAAACACCAAATCCGGCGCATGCGCGGCAAAAATCTTCGTGAGCGCCGGGTTGGCTACGAGGCGGCTCCCCAAAAAGCGTATGAATGCATGCACGGCGGAAAACTTCCCTAAGGCACGCAAGGGGTAATAAAAGAAAACATTGGCGAGGAGGCTCCGGAGTGCGCTCGGGCGGAACCCACGCAACACGTTCTTATATCCGAGGTCGCCCAAAGCCTGCACGGAGCGTTTAAAGAGCAGTGATCGGAAGCCGTTCGCCTTCCGCGAAGTGGGCACGTATTCGATTCGCACGCGATCCCGACTAAATTCCCGCTCGAAGTACTCCCGTTTATCCGCCGGCGCAATAATGATGACGTGCACGTCGGGCATCGCACAGAATCCTTCGAGAATCGGCGTCTGCAAAATATTCCGAGAGATGAACTGGTGGAAGCTGGTGATGAAAATCGTTTTCATGCATTCGTGTAATGCCACAGCTCCCGTTTCAAGGCATCGTTCACATCCGTAACTCCCATCAATTTCATGCAGAGAGATCCTTTTTCTTCGATGGACGGTTCTTGTAAGTATAATGTTCCATCAGAGCGCTCGTTCTTCTCTGCTGGAATAAACTTTCCCTCTGGATGCACTGCAATGACGTTTTGGTAGTACCCCCGATACGCCTCAAAGAGGAATATGTCTACAGTAAGATTTTTATGCGTTTTCAGAAGAGAGAAGATTTCATTCACTACATCGGCTCTTGGTCCGCCATCGATCATTATTACCGCGTGACATTCCTTCCCAGATTTCAATTGATTTACTAATTCTTCTAACGGAATTCCAATATATTTATTCTTATGTGGCGATTCGCCATATTGATCCTTGAAAGGCTCGCAGATATATGGACATTCAAAGTTTACGGTGCCGATTTTCAACCGATATTCCGAGTTGAACCAAAACGTATTTTTCTTCAGAAAAAATCGGATCATTCCGCAAAGAGATCCCAACTTCTTTTGCGTCGTTTTAAGGCGCGCACAGCTCTCCGGAACTTCCCAGATATTCTGCGGGTTCGCTTTCACGAATTTCTTGTAATCACTAAAAGACCATTGGTGCTTTGCTAGTATGCCACCCGGGAACATTTTCAACACTTCTTTATACCACCATGGGTCGCGTTCTACGGCGACATACGTCGCATGAACATGTTCTTTAATTAATTGATCTAAAAAAACCTCAGTAGAATAGCCAGCGCCGTATTCTACGATGAAATATTCCTTGCCTAGTTTCCCCCTCTCGACGAGTTTTTGAATGATATATCGGCTCGCAGTCGCGCTCATCCCGGGAGTTCCTTTTTGCTGTGCACTCATAAAGTTTTAGAAGATGCGGCTTGCTTTTGTTTTACCCATGTGATAAATAATTCAAGCCCTTTTTCTAAATTAACTTCCGGCTTCCACTTCAAATCACGAAGGAGTTCGTTAATATCCGCATAGCTGCAAAAGATATCTTTTGGAGTCCCTTCGGCGTAGGTAATCGGGTGATTCGGCTCTCCCCAGATTTTTGCCATAAGTCGAAGCAACTCTTCCACCGTAGTTTTTCTTCCGCTGCCAAGATTGTATTTCTTCCCGAATGTTTTCGGCTCTTCTACCGCGCCTGCCCATGCTGCGGCTACGTCGTCTATATATATGAAGTCCCGCGAACGATCCTTACTCCCCTTCACGGTAATCGGTTCCCCTTTCATAAAGTAATAGAGGTAGATGCTCGCCATCCCTTGCCGGATGTTTTCCATGTCTTGCCCGGGACCATAGACGTTGAACATTCGGAAGCTTGTGGTATTCATACGGTCGGAGAACGCGTCGACATAATATTCTCCGGCAAGCTTCGAAATTCCGTAATACGATTTCGGATGGGCGTTTTCAGTGATCAAAATCGGCGTGTCGGGCGTATCGCCATAGACTGCCATGGAAGAAGCGTACAAAAATCTTCCGATTTTTTGCTTTCGTGCGTATTCAAGCATATTTAATGTCCCGAGCGCATTCGAACGAAGATCTTTCGGAGGGTCATAAAAACTGATTTCTCCCGAGCTTTGGGCCGCAAGATGAAATACGGCATCGATCTTAAAATCATTCAGCTGCTCTAATTGGGCCGCTTCGGAAACATCGATTTCAAAAAACTTTACCTCGGGAGGAATATTGCTTTTGTAGCCGGTGGCAAAATTATCGATTCCAATAACGGTGTGACCATCTTTAATGAGTCGGCGCGCGATTGCGCTTGGTATGAATCCTGCTACACCGGTTACCAAATATGTTTTCATGATCATTAGGATACGTTACTTCTAAAGTGTTTTCAAAATATCGTTCGTGATTACAGTAATAGGTTTTCCGATTGGGCGGAAAAACTCGTCATACGCCTTTCGAAGCGGTGCGAGCGTAGCATTCTTCCGATGAAGAATGTTTTCCGCATTGATTTTTAGCTCCTCGTAGCTTCTCGCGCCAAGGACAAGACCCTTTTCTACATATGGCATAATGTAACCGCTTTTACCGCCGGATTCTAATTGCACCATTTGCACGACCGGAACGCCGATCGCAAGAAGATCAACCGCGACTCCGGAATAGAACGTTATGCCGAACAAACTATCTTTTCCTAACACAAAGGGGTGAGAAGATGAATAGATCCACTCTTTCCCGTATGAATCTTCGCCTAAGATTTCTTCATAGATTCCGTCTTTTCGGCTGTATTCCGAAAGGCGGAGCTTAATTACAATTTTTGAGCGCAATTCAGATGCCAATTTTTTAATGTATCCTAACGCCTCTTTTTTCTTTTCTCTTGGGAAAAAATGGTCGCTCGCGGGACGCGAGACGACAAAAAGATATCGGCTCCAGGAATCCGGAATATCCTTTTTTGATTTTTCGAGAACTGTTTCGATCCATTCCGGCTCATACCGCGGCACGCCTACGATTTTCAATTCAGATTCTTTAAGCCCATAGTTTTCTTTATAGGCGGAAATTTCATGCCTCGACAAAAGATACGCGGTGGTTTTGTATGACTGATGTGCTTCGTCGTAAGTGCCGCCTTTTAATTTAAAATCGCTGATGCCGACTCCGTGCCAAATGGAAAAGCGTGGCGTTTCTGGGAATTGATCCAATACTTCCCGCGCTTCTTTTTTTGTTTTCGCGTATACATCGAAACAAATCGCTTTTATGTTCGAACCGATATTTGAAAGTTTCACATGTTTTTCTCGGGTGAAAATTGGCGCGAGGTACGAAAGTACCGCGTCACCGAGATCGATCATCGGTTTCATAAATGCAGCCTTCCTCGAAAGCCGAAGCATGGTTCGCATCTTTCCGAAAATCAAATTAGCGCGCGGAGATTTTCCGCTTAATTCTTTTGCATGAACCAAGCTATGTGCCGTAACCCAAAATCCCCCTCTCGATTTAAATATTACTTTCGTAAAAATCACTTCCCCGAGCTGAACCATCATTTCAGCCGGATTCATTTCGGAAACGGTTTCTACTTTTGGGAAAATCGCCGTTATCGCTATACCCCTTTCTTTTTCCTTGAGCGCAGTTAAAACGGGCAGCCAGTTATCCAGCAAACCAAAATTAGGAGAAACCAAAAAGAGCACTTCGTTCATGCGTTAAGGTGCTTTGCAACCTCCTCGGCGATAAAATCTCGAGTCACTTCCATCGCTTCATACGTTGCTCCACCAATATGAGGCGCGATCAAAAGATTTGTATTCTCCTTTGCATATTTCCAAAGCGGGTCTTTCTTAAGATGAGAGCCGTCACCCCGTTCATCCCGGAGCACATCCACTGCCGCGGCTCTGATCCACTTTTTATTGAGCGCGGTGATAAGCGCGTCGCGTTCTACAATTTCAGCGCGTGCCGTATTGATAAAGCAGGCACTTGGTTTCATCATCTTAAAGTGCTTTCTGGTAAACATATTTTCGGTTTCCTTAGTAAGGAGCACATGAAGAGAAACTATGTCGGATTTCTTTAAGAGCGTTTCGAGATTAACTTTCCTAATTCCGAATTTTTTGAGCTCTGCTTCTGCAACATGAGGATCATAGCCAATCACCTCCATGTCGAACGCGTGCGCGTACTTCGCGACAATTTTACCAAGTCTGCCACAACCAACAATCCCAATGGTTTTCCCGATTAATTGATTTCCTTTCCAGAGTTCTCTGTCCCAATTTCCTCTTTTTACATCGTCGAATGCCCATGGGAAATGCCGCATGACGCCGAAAATGAGCCCGAAAGTTTCCTCGGCAGTTGAAGGGATCTTCGAAAGAAAACTCGTATGCCCCCGGAGCGAAATGACTTTTATGTTGCGCTCTTTCGCCGCTTCATCATCGATATGGTTTAACCCGGTCGTGGGAGTCGCAATGATGTTAAGTCTGGGAAATTGTGCAAGAAATTTTTTGTCGAGATGGTATTTAAGTCCGACTACGACTATCCCCGTAGATGCTTCGATTGCTTTTTTCTTTGCTCCTTTTAATTCGTCCCAAAAATAAACCGACCCGAACGTTCGATACATTTTTACTGCGCGAGGCGCATATTCTTTTCCCTCAAGGATTAATGTATTCATGACTATTGTTTAGAAAGACTCTGCATCGCTTTTTCAACTTTTACCCAGTCTTCAGGGGTGTCAATATCAATTACGTATTCGCCTCCGACCACATACGGTATAACTTTATCACCATAAAAATTTGGTTCAATAGGGTCGAATAAAAGCTCTGTTCTGAAAAGATAGAGGGATGCGACGCTCCAGTATGATGGCGGGATATCTTGGCGGCGGATCGCTCGCTTCCAAATTGAAGCGCCCGTGATGAGTTTTAAAAAACCGTCATCACCCTTTACCATTGCTTTAAACGGCGTGAATTGCTTGGGAATTTCCGCAACCGCGAGCACTGAATCGGCTTTTGCCTTTTTCATAAGTTCGACGGCTTCCTTGATATGGAACGCCTGCCGAAGCGGAGCGGTTGGCGGCAAGATCATCGTATACTCGGAAGAATAATGTTCGTTGTCTTTAAGCCACTGCACCGCATGCTGCATCACGGGAAGGTGCGGGGTGTTATCCCCTGCGAGCTCGGATGGGCGCATGAACGGCACTTCGCAGCCGTATTTTTTCGCAACGGCCGCTATACCATCGTCATCCGTCGAGAGGATGATCCGATCAAAAACTCCTGATTGTTGCGCCGCTTCAATTGTGTACGTAATAAGCGGTTTCCCCATGATGGGTTTTATGTTTTTGCCGGGGATCCCCTTACTCCCTCCCCGCGCGGTGATCACTCCGAGTATTTTCATATCTATATGAAGTTGAACCAAAATACATACTATAATGGTTACAGTCTATACCGCCATAAGCGATCCAACCGCCTTCCTCGAAGGAGAGTAAGACCGGCCTAGCGGCCTTGGAGCGCACTCCGGAGAGGATGCGGTTGGAAAGCTAATATTTATGTAGTCATATGAAAATCCTTATTACCGGAGCCACGGGTCTTCTGGGAACAGAGCTCGCCCGCCACTTCACGGAGGAAGGGCACAATGTCGCCTCCCTCACGTCTTCCGAGTGCGATGTAACGCTCCCAGAATCCATCACACTCGCACTCAAATTGCATAAGCCCAACACAATTATTAATTGTGCGGTTATTATCGATGTTGATAAGTGCGAAACGGATTCTCAAACTTGCTACAGCGTAAATCGCGATGGAGTAAAAAATCTTTTGGATGGGTGTCTTCTCCTTGGTCTCAAGCCAATCTTTGTTCAGATTAGTTCCTCTGAAACATTCGGTCGCGTGAAGAAAGGTGAATATAATTCGAACGGATACAAAGAAGACGATCTGCAAATCCCTGCAAGTGTTTACCAAAAATCAAAAAAGGAAGCTGAAGATATTCTTCTTTCATTTACAAAAAAACATCCGGACGCGCTCCGCGCTTTCTATATCCCCCGCGCGGGGTGGCTCTATGGCGGAGGACGCGAAACATTTGTTGACCGTTTCATTAGCGCACTTCGTGCCGGAAAACCGATCATGGTCATTAAGGAACAGTGGCGGAGCCCTACGTGGACACGCGATTTTGCGCAAGGTCTTTCTCGGCTTATTGCGGACGAGTACCCCTCTGGCATCTACCACATCGTAGATGAGGTAAAGCCCGGTGAGGCGACCGCTATGGATGTTGTTGAAGAACTGAAGCGCTATCTCGGCGCATCAGTGAAAGACATACCTATGACGTTTACCACCCATGAGGAATTTTTTAAAGCGCCACGCGCGCCTTCGAACGTACTCCTAAACACCAAACTACCGAAGCTTCGCTACTGGCGAGATTCGCTCCGGGAGTATCTTACCGAGCGCTACCCATTGCGCTAGCAAACACCACGAGCATTTGGTCGGCGTACTTTTCCCACGAGAAGTTTTCCCGCACAAACTTGTTTCCGTTTTCGCTAAGCTTCGTGTAAAGCGCGGGATTCTCTACGAGCTCACGAATTTTCGTTGCGATGTCTTCGGGGTTCTTTGCTTTCAAAACCATTCCGTTTTCACGATCAGAGAGAAGCTCATGGCTTCCTGCAGTTTCCGAAACTAAGATAGGAAGCCCTGTCGCCGCTGCCTCAAATGGTGAGAGGCCATCTGACTGCCAGTGGTGCGGAAAAAGATATATATCGTGGCTGTGGTATGCGTCCACGAGTTCTGCCTCCGACACGCGCCCCGCGATTCTGACCCGCGAAGCAACACCAAGCGCTTCGATTAATGCCTTCACTGATTCGTAGTATTTTTTGTCATTCTCATAGTCTCCGATAATCGTGAGGGTTGGATTTAAACCAGAATCCGTAAGAATCTTCACTGCGCGAATCGCATCTTCGTATCTTCGGTGTGGAAGGAAGATACCGCTTGTGAGGAGCTTCACGTTTGGCCCCGTCGGCGGCGTCCTTTTTTTGTACGAAAAGTGTTCGAGGTCGGGGCCGTTTCGAACCGTAGTTGCGGGAAGTTCTAAATATTTTTTCACGAGCTCTCGGTTCCAGAAATCAACGACCGCGATGCGATCCTGCTTCCGAATAAAGGAAGCGTCATAAGTATCGGCGAGGCGATAGACAAACCGGCGCAAGAACGATCGACGGAAATTCGGATCCACCTCGCGCATCTTGTCATACCCGAACCGGTAGAGTGGAAGGTCGTTCATGTTCCACACCGAGGGGATGCGCCGCACACAACGCTTGTAGTAATGCGCCACTTTATAACTCACCTGGTCGTGTGGGTTTAATATATCGAAATCGCGATCCATCGCGAGCGCGAGCTGCTTTGCACGCCGAGTCTCTCGAAGGATTGATCCGAGCTGACCCTTCAGAAAACGAAAGTCTAAGTAATAGTCCCACCCTTCACTATTCCCCTCTTCCCGCACAACGATGTCGAGCCCCTCGAGTAACTCGGGGTAACATCTCTCGCGATCAAGCGCGAACGTAAAGATCTTAATCTCGTGGCCGCGGCGCTTCAATTCTCGCGCAAGCGAAAGCATCTGCCGCTGGGTGCCGCCTTTTACATTCAGCCGCCGGACGATCATCCCGATTTTCATAGAGAATATTTATCCATTCAACCACAACAGACAGAAAATGGATACTTTTTGACAGATTTATAATATATATTGTATACTCTTCCCGTGTTTTAGTTCCTTCCCATTCCACGCCACGAGAGAGGCAAAACCGAAAGAGGTGAATCAGTGGTTCTCGATCGTCTTGCAACGTATGGAGGCAAGGGCCTTTGGATGCGCAGCGCGTACCATGAAGGCTTCCGCGAGCGGCAAATCACCACCGTCATCCGGCCGGGCGACCGATCGGATCCGAACGACCCCAGGAACAATCCCCCGGACATTGATCTGCCGGTGCGATTCATCAAGGTGCCCGGTGACCAAGCAAGGAGCATTCCAGCCGAACTGTTTCCGGACGACGGGACAACGGTACGCTTCACTGGTTGCACCGTGAAACCAATCAAGGACCTCACCCCCGACGACCTCCGCGGCTGCCCGCCCGACGCAAGAACGCCAGAGCTCGTCCGGTACCACCTGGCGCTCACCTACAACACCCCGCTTCCCCCGCCGGAGAGCCTGGTGACGCTCTTTCACTTCGAATACGCAAAAGCTCCCCACGGCGGGTAGTTTCCCGCACCGCCATGAGCAGCTCGCGCTACGCGAGCTGCTCAATTCTATTTTTAGACCTATTTATCAGAAAAATATTCTTTTATCCACCCTTTAAACGTATCGTCCAGAGACATCTGTTTTTTTAAAAGCTTGCCCGGTCCTTCAGAAAGGATACACCCCACATTCGTACCGATATTTTTTTTGTCTTTAGAGAGCGCCATAAAATACTTTTCGAGATTAATTGAATTCAGCGCATATGAGGGAAAATTGATTTTAAACGCGGCGTGAAGTTCGTCGAATAACCCTTGCGGCATAAGCCCCATTTTCACAGAGACGAAGTTTGCGAGATCCATGCCCACGGTTACCCCTTGCCCATGATTTATTTTGTAGTCGGTAGTCGCTTCGAGCGCATGGCCGAATGTGTGCCCGTAGTTAAATTTATTTCTCTCCCCTTTATCAAATTCATCTGTTTCGACTACTACTTTTTTAATCGAGAGACTTTCGAAAATATATTCGCGAAGTTCTGAACGATTTTTCAAAAGCGTTTCGTAATTCGAAATCAGCTTTTTAAAATATGGGCTGTTCGCATAGAGGTAAAAGTGCATCATCTCGCCAATGCCTGATTTTATATCTTCTTCTGAAAGAGATTCAGTGAATTTCGTATCGATAAAAATTCTTGCCGGGGGATAAAAATTGCCGATTAAGTTCTTTTTACCTGAAAGATTAAGAGATGTCTTGCTCCCGATGCAGCTGTCGGCCTGGGCAAGGAGGGTTGTCGGGAAGAAAACCCAATCGATCCCACGATAGATGATGGAAGCTGCAAATGCAGTAATATCCTGAATCACGCCTCCGCCTACTGCCACAATTTTTTGATCGCGCCGTACTCCATTCTCAACAAGCGTTTCTATTATTCTTTTTGCGGTGTCGATTGTTTTATTCTCTTCGCTTGCTTCGATCATGATCGGCTTACTTCCGCCTAACACGCTTTCGATATCTTTTTTATAAATGCGGAACACATTTGAATCAATAACTAGTACCCCTCCGAACTGAATCTCCGTTTTCAGAGGAATACGAAAATCATCCACGAATTCAGCGGAGTAATCTCTGAATATGGATTTGACTGCTATTCTTTTAGACATTTACGAATCCTCCATCTACCACGAGATTTTGTGCCGTGATGTAGGTATTTTCTTTGCTTGCGAGAAAAAGCACCGCACTTGAGATGTCTTCTGGTTTCGCGAGGCGTCCTAAAGGAACTTTTTTTGCCCATTCTTTCATGCCTTTTTTCCCGAGCATGCGCCGAGACATTCCGGAGTCCACCACACCCGGAGAAACTGCATTCACCAAAATATTGTGTGGCGCGAGATCAATCGCAGAGGCAACCGTAAGCCCACGAATGCCAAACTTCGTTGCTGTGTAGATTGATTTATCGGACTTCGAGATCACACTCCAAATAGAAGCAATGTTCACGATTCTGCCGTATTTATTCTTCTTCATTATTTTCGAAACCGTGCTCGTAATCTTGAGAGGTGCGCGCAAATTTACCTCGATGATGCTATCTAAATCCGCGTCTTTGATTTCACTAATATTGCTTGTTACGTTCGTACCGGCATTGTTTATACAAATATCAATGCGCTTAAAAGCAGACAGTTCTTTTAAGAAACCACTGAAACTTACGGGATCGGTGAAATCAACCACATAATATTTTTTCCATCCACTCCCCTTTGGCATTTTTCCTCCTTTCTCATCCATTCCCGTAAGAATCAGATTCGCGTGAAGCCGCGCAAAATCTTCGGCAAGCTGTTTGCCTATTCCCCGCGTAGCCCCTGTGATGAGAACCGTCTGGTTTTTGAAATCTATCGTCATACTTCTTATCTCTTGCTCTTACATTCTACTTCTTACTTCTTGAAGTATTTCCTCAACCCTTTGATCGCTACCTCACCCATCGCAAGCACCGCTTCTTCTGAATTCCCACCGATGTGAGGAGTAGTTATCACGTTTTTGAACGATAAAAGCTCGCTGTATGGGGCTTTCTTATAAAATCCCTCTTCTGCCTCAGCTTCATATACATCTAAACCCGCGCCGGCTATGGTTTTGTTTTTAAGGGCTGTTAAGAGCGCTGATTCGTCGACAATCCCGCCGCGTGAGGTATTGATCAAAAATGCGGACGGTTTCATTTGTGAAAACGCCCTTTCATCTGCCATATGCCTCGTGGATTCAGTAAGCGGCACATGAAGAGTTACCACATCGGCTGTTTTAAAGATTTCTTCTTTCGAAACTTCGTGGAGGAAATATTTTTTGTAAAACTCTTTTTGCTCTGCATCTTCGCGTATATCGTTTACCAGGATTCGACATTCGTAAGGCACAAGGAGACTCACCAAGTCTTTCCCCACATGTCCCACCCCAATGATTCCAATCGTTTTGCCGGTAAGATTTTTTCCTCCTGATTTATTCCATGTACCTATTTTTAGATCAGATGATGTTACATACCAATTTCTCATGAGCGCAAGCATGAACCCGAGCGTGAGCTCAGAAACCGATCTCTTATTTACTCCTGCTTCCCATACTACCGCCACTCCACGCTTTTTGGCGGCTTCAAGATCGATATTGTCGAGTCCTACACCATACTTTGCAATTACTTTAAGACCCGGACATTCAGCGAGCACCGTGTCGGTGATGTTGTCTAAGCCAACGATTGCGCCGTGAGCTTCTTTAAGTGCGGCGATTAATTCGCTTTCTAAATATCTTCCTTTCGTATTGAAAGAAGTATCGAGGAAATGCGTTTTAAGCGCGGCGACGAGCGCCTCGTTCTTCGAAAACGCGTTTGCAGTTACCGCAATCTTATATTCCATTATTTAAGCTTATTCTGAAACCAGTGCGCGAGCACGTGGTTCATCACCAGGTGCGCGTCTTCCACCGGACCATATTCACCATGAACTGTCTTCGCGTGAATGATGACATCTGAAAGCTCCTTCAGCTTTCCTCCATCAAACCCAAGAAAACCGATTACTTTCCCGCCCTTTCCTTTTACCCACTCTGCCGCCTTTACGACATTCGGAGAATTCCCGCTTGCGGAAATTACAATTAATTTGTCCCCGGGGCGATAGTGCACTCGAAGCTGCCCCACAAAAAGATTTTCATACCCCACATCGTTTGCGATTGCGGTCATGACCGAACTGTTGTCGGTGAGCGCGAAAACTCGGAAATGCTTTTCGGGATTCACCTTGCGGATGACATCGAAACCGATATCGTTTGCCATCGTGGTTGCGGTCGAAGCCGATCCGCCGTTTCCCGCGATAAATATCGTATTGCTATTTTCCCTCGCATCTTCAAATTCTGCTTCGAGCTCATTTAACGACTTTGGATCGATTGCATCCAAAACTTCCTTTAAATAATTAAAGTAATGTTTTGCAAACTCCCCCATATTTTTTGATTTATCGTAGAAACTGTTTACGTTAGACATTGAATGTTTTTTTCCAATTACTGTCTGCACGATAGATCCGGTACACCATTTCCATGGCCCGGAGCGCATCAGCACTATTCCCGTTAACGACTTTTTTATTTTTTACAATAATATCCGCAAATTCATCGACTTCCGACTTCCAGGAATTATCTTCGAGATAAGACACGGTTTTGCCTTCGAGCGACCCCACCATTGAGTCGTCCTTCCGACGCATTACCATAAGCCTTTCCTCGCCATAACTCTTAGAACCAGAAAGTATACCAGTAAGTTCCACAAGGGCCTCTTGTAGCGCGATTTCTAGACGAAACTTGTGCTGCCATTGGGTAGCGGTCGAGTGAAGCATGGCGACGCGCCCTGCCTTGTTTTTCATGATGGCGTATGCGTTATCCTCTACGTCATGACCCCAATGCCTGTTCGAAATGAAGCTTTTTACCTCTGGAAAATCTCCGGCAAAGTAGAGAATCATATCGAGCATGTGGATGCCTTGATCCAAGAGAATTCCCCCTCCTGCGTATTTGCGCTTTGCCCGCCATCCTCCTAACGACGTGATCATACGACTTTTTCCATAAACGCCGCGGATGTTAATTACGTCGCCATATATTTTTGAGTCAATGATTTTTTTAGCTTCAATAACCGATTGATGATAGCGGTGATTGAATCCATATTTCAATTTGAGATTGGGATGTTTTTTTTCTTCCGCAATTACGTTTTTAATATCAGCAACCGTCCGGCCTGGAGGTTTTTCGCAAAATACAT
>ERZ1292623.1343-Hain-H51-01um-R1-1343-length-23927-cov-6_pt1 | contig 23927 bp, 30 predicted proteins | sample MGYA00564398_ERZ1292623 | MGnify/ENA primary metagenome ERZ1292623 (study PRJEB36523, sample SAMEA6512633) | groundwater metagenome | collected 2019-01-07 | study: AquaDiva: Metagenomics assemblies of 32 groundwater samples | reverse complement strand
TCGAGAACGGCGCCTCACTCGAGGAGGTCCAGCGTGCCGCCGGCCACGCCGACGCGTCCACGACCAAGCTCTACGACCGCCGCGGATACAACCCCGCGAAGAGCGCGGCGTTCTTTGCGAGCTATTGAGCTACTTCTTGCCGTGCTTCCCCGAGGTCTGAGCGAGGGCGCTCCCCGCTACCGACTTCTCAGCCTTCGTCGACTTGGAATCCGCAAGCTGTTGCCCCGCCTTCGAGGCGACCGGCTTCGACGTTGTGCGCTTGTGACCCATTCCACCAACCTCCCGTCATCAACCCCGCTCGAGGCGGATATTTAACGTAATGTAACCACGTTCCGCCCGGGATCAAGGACGGCACAAGTCTCCCTCTTCCGGGCAACCGGCATCACCGCCTACCTCGAGGATCGCGATCTGAAACCGACGCAGCTCCGGACGCCGCTGCTGCGCGGCAAGACGGCCACATGGTCGTGATCGGTCAAGAATTGAGCCCCCTCCCTTGCGAGTAGAGGCGCCGCGCCCGTTCGGGATCGCCCAGCGCTCGGAGCGTCTCTGCCAGGACATCGGTGGTCGTAACGATGTCGTGGCGCTTCAGCGAGGCTTTCAGCGTCGCGAGAAACTGGTCCTTCTCTGCCCCGCCAAGATTGCGCAGGCGTGCCAAGACCGTCTGCTGGGTCTCATCGTCGAGTAACGGATTGCCGGCAACGGTCAGGATTAGCCAACCGATTGTTGGATCTTGGCCGTTCACACTCGGAAACAGCTCTTGAGCATCGACCCGCGCTTCGATGGACAAAGCCCCTTCCTTGGTCAGTTCGAGTTTCTGAGTGTAGGGGAAGGCGACCAGGACGACGCCGAAACCAGCCAACGCCACGGCCTGCCATTGAACTTCCCATTTCCGCCGGTAGATCGCCGCTATCGCAATGCCGATCAAGACCAGCCCGACCCCCGTCAAGAGCCACATGCGCTACCTCGAGCGATTGGGGCGTGCCTTCGAGAGCAGTGTCCGGATCTGGTTCTCCTGGGCGCCGGTCGCAACCCACCCGATGAGGCTCGCCCGCACGAACCGCCACTCCTTCCCGACCCGGGTGCCCGGGATCGTCCCCTTCCGGGCGAGCTGGTAGATCGTCCAGTTCGAGACCCCGAGGAGTTCCGCCGCTCCCTCGACATCGACGATCTCCTTGGCCATCGCCGCGAGTCGTTTTCGCCGAACCGCGCCTCTCTTGGGCTTGCTCGCTGCCATGGTTGGACGGCGTATCATCGCGGAATGGTGAGGTTCAAGAGTAGCCTGTTGTTGAGTGTTGGTGACCATTTTTGCTTTGCAGGACTCGATTTCCGGGCCTCCCCTCCCCTTCTTGACCGCGCCGAGCGATCTCTGGTAGTGTGGGTTTGTAACACAAACTAGGACAACAAATATGGCACGACAGACCGTCAGCATTTCGCTTCCGCGAGAGATGGTTCGCGAGGTCGACGAGCTCCGGAAGCGCGAGCATCGCACGCGCTCAGAACTCATCCGCGAGGCGCTCCGCACCTACTTCGCGCGGCAGTTCCCGGTGGTGAAGGCCACCCCGCAGGAGCTCCGCGCTCTCCGCCGTGGTCGAGCCGAGATGGCACGGGGCGAGTCCGTTACCCTAGAAGATCTGCTCCATGCCTTGGACAGTAAACGCAGCCCGATCCGTCGAAAGAAAGCTCGCGCGGCTTAACCCCAAGGACCAGCGGCTGATCCGCGAGGCGCTCGTCCGCCTCGCCGAGGATCCGCAGCGCTGCAACCTGGAGCGTCTCGAGAGCCAGCCGACCGGCTACCGGCTCCGCGTGGGGAACTGGCGCCTCTTGGTGGATGTCTTCCCCGAGCAGCTCCTGGTCTCGATCCGCGATCTTCTCCGGCGCACGACGACGACCTACCGCAGGCGGTAGCCCCGGCTCTCCCCTCCCCCGCCATCGAGAAATCCACAGCTATTTCCTTGACATCCTCCCTTGTTTGTCAGACGCTCAATGAAGTAGCCCACCGCACGGGGTGCGGATGTGGAGGAGGAGAGGATGAGGTATGCCCCGTAAAATCACCGCTACAATTTCGCTTGAGCTCAGCCAGCTCGCACGCATCGACCGTGTCGTCGACGAGCTTCGGACCACCCGAAGCGAATTTGCGCGTGGCGCTCTTGAGCGCGCGCTCGACCGGGCGGAGCACGAGCTCGAGAGCAAGAAAAAGGTCCTGGCCACGGTACGCGAGGCACGGGTTAGCCTCGCCAAGAGGTGATGGCTCGGGTCGTCGCGATCGCGAATCAGAAGGGCGGGGTAGGCAAGACTACCACCACTTTTAACCTCGCCCACGCGCTCTGCGACAACGGCAAGAAGCGAGTTCTCGTCTGCGATTTCGACCCACAGGCGAGCCTCACGATCGCCTGCGGCTTCGAGCCTCACCGGCTCGAGAAGACGGTCTACGACCTGCTCGTCGACACCGAGGAGGAGCTCTCCCCGTGGACTGTGATCCAGGCCACCAAGACGCAGGAGATCAGACTCCTTCCGTCCAACATCGACCTCTCGAACGCGGAGCAGCAGCTCGTCAGCCAACTCTCCCGCGAGCACGCCCTCAAGCGCGTCGTCGACCATCTCAGGGGTGACTTCGACCTCATCCTCATCGACTGTCCGCCATCGCTCGGGCTCTTGATGACGAATGCGCTCACGGCTGCAGACGCCGTGATCATTCCCGTCTCGAGCGACTACCTCTCGCTCCGCGCCCTCGAACATCTGCTGCCCACGATCCAGAAAGTGCGCCGCCACGTGAACCCGGCGCTCCGGAATCTCGGGATTGTCGTTACCCGGCACGACCGGACCGTGCACGCAAAAGAGATCCTCGAAGAACTCCGGAAGGCCTTCGACGGGACTCTTTTCGAGACGATCATCCCGGCGAGCGTCAAGGCAAAGGACGCGATCGCCAAGGGTGAGTCGATCTTCTCGGCTGACCCTGAATCCGCACTCGCCGAGGCCTATCGGAGCTTGGCAAACGAAGTGGATGCCAGGATGAGCGGGGCGGCACGCCCGCAGGCACTAGGAGCAGTGGCCCATGGCTAAGCCACAGCGCCGCAGGATCGATGAGGGTCTCTCCGATCGTTTGAGACAGGTCGCCTCGGACGACGCGCCGTTGAGAGACGATCACCCCGTCAATCAACTCACCGGTGTTCACCACGGAGCCTTCATCCAGCTCCCCTTGGCGCAGATCACGCCGAACCCCGAGCAGCCGCGCAAGCACTTCGACCAGGCGGCGCTAGACGAGCTCACCGCGTCCGTTCGCGACAAGGGCGTCCTACAGCCCGTGATCGCGATGAAGAACCCGAACGGAGCGGGGTTCCTTCTCATCGCAGGGGAGAGGAGATGGCGAGCCGCCAAAGCAGCGGGGCTCACCAAGATCCCGGCAATCATCCGCGATCGTCCCGACTCGCTCGAGGTCGCGCTCATCGAAAACGTTCAGCGCCAGAACCTCAACCCGATGGAGGAAGCCGAAGCGCTCCTCCGGCTCAAGAAGGAGCGCAGCTACTCGGACGAGATGCTCGCAAAGGTGGTCGGCAAGTCGCGCACCACCATCACCGAAATGCTCGCGCTCAACCAGCTTCCCAGCGATCTCCGCACTCGACTGTCGGAATCCGACAACTACCCCAAAAGCCTTATTTTACACGCGTTTAGAGCCGGCGGAGAGAAGAAAGTCCGGGCCATCCTCGACGGGGAGGAGACGGCCACCACAACCCAGCTCAGAGCCAAGAAGAAGACCACCGGCCGCCCGAAGAATCACCGCGAGAGCCATCGCACGAGCGACGGCGCGTTCCGCATCATCATCGAAGCCAGCACCACAAAGGTCGACCCACGGGAGGTGAAAGCAGCGCTCCTCGAGATCGCTGATCAGATCGCCTAACAGCCATGAACCTCGATCGAGATAACCGGAGGCGGCGACCGCTCGTCACCGTCGGCTCGCACAGCGAGACCGACATTGCGACCGGCGAGACCGAGCGCCAGCTCTTCGTCAAGATGTACTTCGAGGCCCGCGACTCGGGTCTCCTGGCTGCCATTCCCGATCGCCTCTGGAAGATGCTCTGCGTCCTCGCGACCTACATCGACCAGAACGGGAACTGCTTCCCAAGCCAAAGCCGCATCGCGAAAGACCTCGGCATCCACCGCCAGCGGGTGAACGAGCGCATCCAAGAACTCCTCGATTTCCGCTTCCAAGGCGTGCCCGTGATCTCAGTCTCGAAGAATCGCGACAAGCGATCGGCTGGCGGAGGAACGAAGTGGGCGAACAACGTCTACCGCCTCTATCCCATCACGGGCTTCCAGATCTTCGATCAGGAGAGGGCAAACCCACAGCCGACCAGCGAAAACCCGTATGTCCGGAAGGCCGGACATACGCCTGTGTCCGAGAGTCCGGACACACGGAATCCGGACACTAACCAGAACCAGGTAATTAACCAGACACACACAGCGGGTGTGGGTTTTTCAGAACCTGGAAGAGAACGATCTCCCGGCCCGGAGGACGAGCTCGTCTCTTTCTTCCACGAGCAAGCGGGCCATCCGAAAGCCCAGCGTCCGACCCAACGCGAGCTCGGGCAGGCAAAGGCGCTCCTCGCTGAGCACGGATCTGAGGCGGCTCGGTACGTCGTCCGCTTCGCGCTCCACAAGGCCGAGGAGACCCGCTTCCAGATGCGCCACTTCGGCGCCATCCTCTCGTACACCGCCGAGGCGGTGGCCGAGCTCGCGGACCGCCGCGAGCGGGAAGCGAAGGCGGCCCGCGCTCAAGAGCGTGAGGAGCGCCGGCGAGCGGACGAGGAAGCCGCTTGGCAGCGGCTTACCCCGTGGGAGCGCTTCGAAAAGAACCTTGAGGGTCGGATCGCACTCTTCCGGATCAAGAACCGGAACCGATCGCCACGCCCCGAGGAGCTCGAGGAGCTCCGGCGTGAGTGCGCCGAGCGCGAGGGGATCGACCTCGAGGGCAGCACATCCTCGGCTGCTCGCGCATAGGATTGCCATTCTGTAGCCGCCACGCATCACAGGAAGCCCGGAGAGCGACGATCTCACTTTGAACGTCGTTCTCTACAGGAACGCAGGCTCCATGCGTTCTGCGGGCCGCATACGGCCTCTGGTGACCTATTCGGAAGTGACCACGGACGGCTTCTAGCCGTCCGACCCCTTCCCAGCCAGTCAGAAACCCCGCGAAGCGGGGTGTACATCATACCCGCCAATGGCGGGTATTTGATTTACAAGGGGGCGCCGTCGTCGCGTCGTTCCAGCCCCGCCACAAACGCCTGCAAATGCAGGCGATTCTCCCAAAGGGAGAATGTGGCAAACGGGGCTTCCATCTCCGCGACCAAACGAGACCCCCCGAGGAAAAGGAAAAGAGGGAGGACGGCTGCGCCCCGCAGTTGCGGGGCTTGGGGCTGCGCTCGTCGCCAAAGGCGCCGTGCTCACCCGGGGTCTCGTTTGGTCGCGGCGACACGAAGCGGCACCCACGCTTCGCGTGGGCCGCTTCGGCGTGCGACGACGGCGCCCCCACTACCTCTGACGACCTCTCCCGCGGGGCGGGAGCAACGACCTCGGCTTCGCCGAACAAGCTCGCCCCTGGCGGGGCGGACGACCACCTGACTGGCTGGAAAGAAAAGCCCCCGACCGCGTGACCGCGACCGGGGGGAACGGGTTCGACTACACCAAGCTGCTCAGGTTTTCTCATGTCCCAGGAAACGATCTAGCCGCGGTGGTGCCACAACCACTCCCACACCTCGAGAGCGATCGTGAGAAGCGCTAGCAGGATGCGGACGAGGGCAGCGCCGGGGGCCGGCGGCAACTCGCCAGGAAAGAAGAACGCGTAGGCGAGGGCGGGCGCCACGACGAGCGCACTCGAAGCCACTCCACAGAGCCAAAGGAGGAGGGTGAGATTTTTCAGCACCTTGCGAGCCATAGACGAGGAAACCCCTTCCTCCACCGCGTGGCTCGCTTGTTGACCCGGCCCGACCGAATCGGGTAGAGCCGACCCCCAGCAGAACCATCGTTAGGTGGATCTGGAGGGGCCCCCCGGCTGCGTTCCCGTCAAGAGCTAGGCTGGGGGGCCCCGTTTGCTTTGTGCGAAACTTACGAGGGCGTACCCGCCGATGTCAACGACTCACCAGGACTGCGAACGGAACAGGCACATCTCGACATTGGCCCGTTGAATCAATGAGTTGAATCAATCAGTTAGCGCTCCTTTGGCTACCAAGTGGCTGGCGCTCTCTGAATCTCGACGAGGGCCGGATTCCGTTTGGTATGCTGCGCACAAGCTACGACTCGTCGACCGTAAGCCTTCGATTTTCCAAGGTTAAATCGTCTTCGGGCCCGAAGTCGTAGATCCCGTCGTACTGAAGGCGTGTGAGTTCCAGTAGAGGATCCCCCACGCGGGAGGTTTGCAGTACGTCGCGAAGCAGACCTCGCGCGAAAAGCTCAGTTAGCACCGCGCTATAGACCGACCGACCGACTCCGACTGCAGCCGTGGCGCTCGAAGATCACCGGCTGGATCGCTGCGAAGGTGCTCGCGAAGAAGAAGAGGTCGAGAGCAGACCATAACTCCGCTCTAAGCCGGGACACATCGAAAGAAACCCTTGCGCGGCAAGGGTTTCCGCGAACGCCCCACCCGCCCAACGGGCCCTTAGAGCGGAGTTATGAGCAGATGGTGGCTCTGCGGGTCCTGGCGGACGTCGTAGTAGTTGGCGAAGCAGAGCTGCATGACGAACTAGACTCCCTCGCCGGGCGCAGGGGGCTCAAGCGGCTCAAATCGCGCGGCGGGCTCGTAGCCTACCTTCCTGATCTCTTGGACAACGAAGAGCCTCACCTAGTCGCGCACGAGATCGGCGTTGTAAGTCAGAAGCGCGTCCTCTAGGTCTAGGACGGCGCGATCGCGGTGATTTGGGCGAGACCTTCGACTGGCTGGAAAGAAAAGCCCCCGACCGCGTGACCGCGACCGGGGGGACGAACGTTCACCTACTCGGCGAGGAGAGAGCGGAGCGTCTCCTCGGGGACGGTGTCTGGCTTGGTGCTGTCGGGCAGCTCGGCGATTCTGACCCAGAATCTCCTGGCGAGGACGGGTGCAATCTCGGTGGCGGCCTTCCTGCCGGCGTCGTCGCCGTCGAGAAGGAGGGTGACGCGCTTTACGGTGGTGGCCGACTCGACGAGCTCGACCTGGTGGGGCGAGATGGACGAGCCGAGAAGCGCTGCGGCTCGGATGCCGAGGCTGGCGAGCCGAGCGACCGAGAACGGGTTCTCGACGACGACCAGGTGGTCCGCTTCGCGGACCTGCAGGAGACCGAAGACGACCTCGTTCTTCCGGAATCCGGGTGGGAGCATCCAGCGCTCCACACCATCGGGCGGGTCATCACCCGCCCACCGGCCGGCGTAGCCGACGAGCCGAGCGTCCGAATCGTGGATCGGAAAGCAGACGCGGTCCTTCATCAGGCCGCGCGAGCAGAGACCGACCCCGAACGCCTTACGGACCTCGGGGTCGGGAATCCGGTGCTGGAGATACTCGCACTCGTCCGAGAGCTTGAGGGTGAATGTCAGCGGCGCGAGTGGCCGATCGATTTCGACCGTTGGCGCCTCTCTGGTGGCAGGCAGTGGTGGTTTGCTGGAGGTGGGAGATCGCGGCGGGCTCTTCGCCGGTTTCTCACCTGTCGGCTTCGGGCTGCCGTCGATACCCAACCACTCGGCCACGAGCTCGGCCGCCTGCTTGATCGGGACGCCTTCCTTCTTCGCGACGAAGTCGAGGATGCCGCCCTTCGCGTCGCAGCCAAAACAGTTGAACACCTTCTTCTCCGGGTTCACCCGGAACGACGGCTTCCGCTCTTCGTGGAACGGGCAGAGCGCGGCCAGTTCACGGCCCTCCTGCCGCGTCTCGATGCCGTAGCGCTCGAGGATCGGCTCGAAGCGTGCGGCCTCCTTGATCTTGCCGAAGTCCACCCAGGATCGTGCGGGCATCGGTTGCCTCCGTTTGGGTTCGGAGAGGCCAACTCCCCTCCGGGAACTCCCATCTTCAAAGGAACTCCCCGAGAGGCCCCGCTCAAAGCGGGGCAGCGGCGCTGCGGCCGCATTCCCCCCACCCTACGGGTGATTGGGCAGAATCGTCAAGACTGTTTTGGCGGGCGCTTGCAGCGCATCGATATGGTTTCCCCCGTCACGGTTCCCCCATCGAATCGAACGAGGCAGGCAGCTCGCCTTCTCCCAGTCTACTCGCCGCGCGTCGGCGTCAAGAACCCGATGAGAACGAGCCGGCGGAAGCCGGCGATCTTGACCCCGCCGCTTCTACGGCGAGTCACGCCCGGTCGCAGGCATCGCTGCCCGGCCGGCGAGCCCGATATCCATCAAGCCGGAACTAGGGAACAGAGCCATGAATCAACGGCTCAAAGACCAGCAGCCTGTCGCGGGGAATTTCCTCGCAGACACGCTCCGGGCAGTCGAGGAGAACCTCGCTGCTCTCTCAGCAAAGGTCGGAGAAGGAGACCTCAACGGAGTTATCGAGGTGCAGGAGGCAACACTTGGCTTCGTCCGCGAGAAGCTCTTCGAGAGCTGGTTGCGCGGTGTCGAGCACAGCTCGGCTGGGAGCGAGACCATATGACCCGGGTCTGGCTCAAGAACGGGGAGAAAGGTCGAGAGGGGGGCGGCTACATGACGCAGCTTCTCGAGACGCTCCGAAGGGAGCATGGGATCGAGAGCGAGGAGACGCTTGCGTTCATCCGTGCGGAGTTGGTCAGGAGCTTCAAAAATGGGCTCATGAAAGCGCGGGATGGAGCGTCGCCGAAAGGCCGAGTTGACGAACGGCGCGAGGGGTATACGCTGAAGTCATGATTGACGCTGAACTCAAGACGATGCTCGAGGGGTTGGCCACCAAGGCCGACCTCGAGCGGCTTGCGAGCAAAGAGGATCTCATGGGAGTACGCGAAGACATCAAGAGTGTCCGACGCGACCTCTGGGAACTCGCCGGCGATGTCGCAAAGATCGACGCCAAGGTCGACCGTCTCGCGGACGGCGTCCGCAAGTCAGGCATCGCTATCTAGGGCGCAGGTTCGTGAACGACCCCCCGCTTCGGCGGGGGTTTTTCGTGCCTGCCTGCCGGTAGGCAGGCTCGCTTGTCTGCCCCGGGCAGACCTTTTGGGGAACCGCTCCCCCCACCCCCACCCCCCTCCCGGAGGCTTGGCAGCCCTCCCCGAGGGGGCAAAGCCCGTTGTCCGAAAAGAAAAAGGCCCACGCGCTGTTGCGCGTGGGCTGATCGGCTTTGGCATTCTCGGCAGGGCTGTTGTCTGTCCACAACGGTGACGTCGCTGCGTCGTCGTGGTTGTATCGAAACCACGAAAGAGAGGTTAGAGGGGCGCGACTGACATCGCGCCCCTCCGACGGAGACGCGAGGATGCCGAAACCATCCACCACGCCCCCGCCATCCGGCCGACGCAAGAAGCGCCGGACGGAATACTGGCGGAAGAAGAAGCGCGAGCAGCGCGAACGCCTTCGCGTGGAGGTCACTGAGCGCTTCGGTGAAGACGCGTATCGCCGCCTGCTTAGCGAGGACAAGCGTCTTCAGCGCATCGAGGATCACTCTCCCATCGTCTTTGGTGATGACGGGGCGATCTTCGCGTGGGAAACACGCAGAGGGTTACGGCCCGTGTCTCTGAAGCACGGCGAGCTGCCGCGCTATAATGTCACGATCCGCACGCTCTCAGCGGAAGCGGCAGCCTACCTGAATCCCTCGCGGTCCCGCGCTGACATTGAGGATGGCCGTCCACTTTCGTCATACACGCCCGCGGAACTTGATGCCCACGCGGTCGCGGTACGTAAAATTCTCTGGGAGTTGAGCTTCCTCTACGAGCCGCAATCCTGGGGACGCCAACTACGACGCGCGATTCTCCATGTCGAGGACGACCCTGGGCCGGCCGATTGTATTGCAACACTCGCCTACGTACTGGCTCGGGGCACCTACAAAGCCGGCGGCCTTGGACCATTCAACGAAGTGATCGCCGGTATCGTTCTCCAGTTCGTCACAAGCGGGCCACCCCTTTCCGAGAGGCAAGAGATTCGCGCGATTCTTGAGCACATAAAATGGATCGCCGCGGTGATTCGTGGGCGCGAACAGGAGGCACGGCAGCTCGAGGAGATTACCAAGCGATTTGGGGCTGACATCTGCCGTCTTCTGCTTATACCCGACGACGGCCGGCCGTCCATTCTTGGCGCAAATGTCGGCCGCGCAGACATCGTACGCAGTGGGTTCCGGCCAGACGTTCCCGACGCCGACGCTCCATTACTTGACCTCGAGTGGACGCTCCATGTGCTCAACAATGTGCTTAGCGATCATTGGTCTCTTGGGAAAATGGAGCCGTATGACCTTAAGGCATACACCGTCAGCCTGGCCGTCGTGCTGTGGTGGTACGTAGGCCACGAGAATTCGCCACGTAACATAGTACGTATGCGGCGAAGGCGTTTGGGTGCGGTACTTCATCCGGCATTCGACGGTGCGCCGGAGAGAGTGCTCACATTGATGGCTGGTCTAGCGGTATGGTTTGCAGGCCCCGAGTGGACCACTACATGTCTTGGCGAGTTTGCCGTCAGAATCCTTGTACACCTGAACGTGAGCGGAGACCCGTTCGATAGGAACCCCCTGCGCTCTCTATTGCAGCAGGATCTCAGAACCTGGCACGCCACGATAGACCGCTGGCTGAGAAGCGAGTGGAATATCGGCGAGACAAGAGAAGCAGAGAATGAAAAGGACACCTAGGAGCCAGTATTGCGCCGCGGTGTTGGGTCGTCAAGTACCGCCACCTTCTAAGGAGATGTGGTGATGTGTAACTCGGTTCAGTACGAACGAGATGAGCAAGAACGAGCAGCGCTTCGGTCAGCCAATCTCACTGGACTAGAGCGCAGGCTTGAGGAGCTGCTTCGTCTTGGTCTCCGCGTCGCTCAAGAGGAATGCCGCGTCGTTGCGGAGATTTCAAATCTCACAGAGAAGAGTCGAGCGTGCACGCCGTCCGCCCTACGGCGCTGCGCCTGCACGCTTCTCATCCTTTTAGCGTTGGTCGTCGATGCCTCGGCCGCCTACCTCGCCCAGGAAACCGTGTCTGTCCCAGCGCTCGGGACGGAGGCGTTCACCGCACTCCCCCTCGATCCCGCCCGCCACTACCGTGTCGAGATCTCCGGCACCTACCGGGTCGAGGAGCAGCACTTCTTCTCCAAGAGCTACCGGCAGGGCGATGCCCAGTTCGTCACCGACGATGCTGGCAACTTCACGCAGGACTCGGTCGACATCCGGTTCAGCACGTCAGCCGAGCTCGAGAGCGCCGATCGGGCGAGCCACACCTACGTCTACCGCGTTCGCGGCGACGGTAGCCGGCTCTCGATCCGGACAACCTTCACGGCGCGCGTGGCGGTCGATCCGCTCGGCGCGCTCACGGCATCGATCACACCGGCCGGACTCCTTCCCTACGACGCCATCCAGGTCGACTCGATTCCATCGGGAGCAACAGTCCGGATCCGAGGGCGCCACGAGACCTTGCAGACGCCGGCGACGATACGATCGTCGGCTGAAACCGGCGTCTACGAGCTGCAGGTCTCGCTCGAAGGGTACGGCGAGAAGAGCGTGACGGCGCAGTTCTCACGCTGGAAGCCGGCGAGCGTCACGGCCTTGCTCGAGCCGATTACCTTGCCCACGATCGCGCGATCGATCTCGGAGGATCTTCGGGTGCCTCGAGCGTTCTCGCTCGAGGTAGAGCCGCGCACCGTTCTCATTGCCGGTGCGGTGCTTGTCGTCTTCGCGACGGTCGTCCTGACCGTTGTCGTGATCGCGCTCTTCCTCTTCCTGGCGCGGCTGCTCCGGAGGAAACGTCCGCGCGAGGTATACGACGATTGGGAGCCGATCGAGTACAAGCCGCACCGGCCTCGCTTGCCGACCTACTCGGTCGTGCCGTCGGGCCCGAGGAGTGTCAGGCGTGCTTGATACGCTCACCCTCAAGGCGCTCCACCTCACCCTGGTCGTCGGTCTCTCGGCGCTCGCGCGGTTCGCGGTCGAAAACCCAATCTTCTCTCTCGTTGTAAGCGCCCCTCTGCTCGCCCGTCTCGGCTTCGGTATCCGCTCGGCACTCGCCCGGCGCGCCGTTGCGCGCGAGGTTCGCAGTCTCGGCCGCCGTGCGGTCTCGATCGAGCGCGAGCTTGGCGAGATCCGCACGCTCTTGGGAAAGCCGCAGGGTGTAGGAGGTAAATCGTCATGAGAGCCGCCGATCGGCGCCGGCTTGAACTCGGCGCCTGGATCGTCGCCGCTGGGCTCACCGAATGGTGGACGTTCTCATGGCCGCCACGGGAGCCTGAACTGCTCGGGTGTCTTTTCGCCTCGCCGCTCACCGGGACAAGCATCGTATACGCCTACTGGCGTTGGCGGATGCGCCGCGAGGTTCTCGTCGGGCTCGTAGCCGTAGCCCTTCTCGTCACGATCCCCGTGGTCGCGGCCGTCGTTGCGGCCTACACGATGCCGGTCACCCCAAACCTCGCGAGACTCCATTTCAATACAACCACCTGGATCGACCGGGCCGTCGCATTCGTCGGCTTTCTGGTTGCGATTCCAGCTCTCATCGTCGGTGCCGCCCTCAACCAGCAGCTTGTGCGCTACGCAGCCGAGATCAAGGATCTCGAGGATCTGCGCGAGCGCACACAGAACTGGACCGATGAGCGCTGGCGCGAGGACGAGGTTGCTGCGCGCAGGCTCGAATACGAGGCCGCACGCGCAGATCTTCTCCATCGCTGGGAGCGTGAACGTGGTCGACGCTTCCTCTGGCAAGCCGTTCTTGCCGCCGTGTTCTTCGGGCGCAACGCCGGCGAGGTCTCCGAGATGTACCAGAGGGAAGCCGAGGAGTTGCGCCTTCGGTACGAGATCCTCATCGGGCGAAAGATTGAGCGTCGTGGCGTCGCCTGATCGCTACCTTCCGCTGAACCCACCGTCGGGAGAGAAAGAGCGCTACCTCCCGGAGCAGCTTCCGGTTGTTGTCTCGAAGTCACCGCTCACGCCGGAGATTTCCCGAGAGCAGGAGCCGCCAGCGGACGGCGTCGCTGCGATTGACAAGATGCTGGGGGTTGTTGCTCGGCGCATCAAGCCGCACACGGAGCGGACGGGGTGGTTCTCGCGCTGGCAGATTGAGAAGGCAGAGAAGGCCCTCAAGCTTGTCGAGAAGCACGTTTCAACCGCCGGGAATGTCATCGTCGGAGGACGACGGATCGTGGAAGAACGCACGGCGCTCGACGTGGCCCTCATCAACCGCGAGAGGCAGCTCCTCATCGCCGAGAGAGACCTCATCAACGCTCGTCTAGAGCTTGATCGAGCCATGAACTTCGAACAGATTCGAGATCAAGTGCGTGGGAAGGAGCACGAGGATCTCCTTCTCCGCTGGGACCATGTGCTTGAGGAACTTCGAGCTTTTCGCGCCGAGGCCAAGGCTCGCGTCGCGACCGCCGAGGCCATCGTAAGAGATCTCGCCGAGCAACCCGCCGGGCTTCCGGTCATCACCGTGGACGATCTGCGAAAGAAGGGCCACTAGACCTCGACCGCGAGGCGTCCGCGGCCATATACTTGACGCATGAAGGGTCTCATTCTCGGCACTGATATCGCGACCAGGGGCGCGGTGCAGATTCAACCAAAGCTCCGCTACCGTCACCTCTACGTGCTGGGAAAGAGTGGCGTCGGGAAGTCCACCTTCCTCCATCGCCTCGTGCACCAGGACGCCAAGCACGGCCATGCCGTTATCGTCTTCGACGCCGGCGACCTTGCCCGTGGTGTTATAGAATCCCTTCCCCAGACAGTCATCGAGAGCGGGCGCGTGCACTGGTTCTCGGTCGAGAGCCCCATCGCCTACAACCCACTCGCCTTGCGGCGTGGTCAGCCCGAACGCCTCGAGAACGAACTCTTCAGCGTCATGGATCAGGTGACGGTCGAAGGTTCTTCGACCGCTCCCCTTTCAGCTCGCATGAAAGCGCTTCTCGGTGCCGCACTTCGCGCCGTCCTCAAGGAGGAAAACGAGCCTACCCTCTCGAGCGTCGTCACCTGCTTGAGTGCCAAGAAGACCGCTCTCCGCACGGGACTCGGTCTCCGCGAGGATGAGTTTGCCTCCACCTGGGAGGCGGTCCGCGATCGCCTCCGGCCGTTTCTGCGCGACCCACGAATCCGCCGGATCATCTGCCGACCAAACGAGCTCGACTTCCGAAAGGTGATCGATGAAGGGCAGATACTCATCATCTCACTCGCCGGCCTCGAGCCGGGCGTGAAGCGTTTCGTGGGCACGCTCCTTTTCAACGCTCTCCAGTCGGTCGTCTTCGAGCGCAGCGAGGAAGAGCGCCGGGACGTCTCCGCGTATGTCGACGAGTTCCACGACTACGTCGCGTCGTCGATCTCCGCCGGCATGTTCCAGCAGATCTTCAACCAGGGCCGGAAGTTCCGGCTCTCGTTTGCCGTCGCTCACACCGACCTCGAGGGAGTCGATCGGAGCCTTCTCGGCACGATCCACAGCACCGCGGCGAGCCTCGTCGCCTTCCAGTGCGGAGCCCCCGAGGCTCGCCGCATGAGCGAGATCTTCGCCGGCCAACACCAACCCGGCGCGCTGCAACTTCTGCCCGACTACGACGCGGTTGCGCGCGTCGGCACGGCCGTCCATCCCATGCACGCGCTGCCACCGCTTGCGAAACTCCGGAAGCTCGCGCAGCCGAGATGGGACGGAATCGATCCACCGGACCCATTCGACGAACCTATCCGCGACCATGACGACCGAAAACCAATCCGACCAACCATCCGGAAAAAAGCGCCGGCCACGCCTCGCACGCCAGCCCCGGAAGGCAACCCAGCTTGAGGATCGCGACCGCGACCTCCTCCGGCTGTTCACCACCTATCGGCTGATCCCGACGAGCATCTTCCCCGTTCTTCTCCCCAGCCAGTTTCCCTCGAGGCTCGTCCTGCAACGGCGGCTCCGAGCCCTCTTCGACGGCGGGTATCTGGCTCGTCCCCCCGCCCAGGACGAGCGCAAGACCGGCAAGCGCGGGACGGCCGAGCACATCTACGCCTTGGGGAACAAAGGGGCGCGCGAGCTCGAGCGGCTCGGCGTATCCCTTCCGCGCGTCGACTTCGACCAGAAGGCGCTCGCCTTCCAGCTCACAGGACTCCCCCACCCGCTTTTGGTGACCCGGATTCTCGCGTGCGTCTCGGCATGCGTGCGCGAGCGCGGGCTCTCATGCCTCGAGCTTTTGAGCGATGGACAGCTCACCATCGCGACATCGGCAGGGCGCGTGCGCCCGGACGGCTTCGCCGTCATCGTGCATCCGGAGACCCACGAGCGCGTGGCTCTCTTCTTCGAGGCGGATCGCGGGACGCAGCCATTCTCGCGCACCGAGTTCGCGCAGTCTCACTTCCGCATGAAGGTGCTCGGCTACGATGCCCTCTGGCGCGATCGGGACAAGCTCGGCGAGCTTGGAGCCGACACCTTCCTCGTCCTCACGCTCACCAAAGACGAGGCGCGCATGCGCTCGCTCGCCCTGCGCGTGGGCGAGATGCTCAAGCCGGCTCCCGCCGGCGTCGAGCCGCTCTTCTGGTTCGCAACCCAAGGCGTGGTCGATCTTGAACGGCCGACGGCCCTTCTCTTCGATGAGATCTGGGAGAGCGCCGAGCACCCACGCGAGCGTGGGAGCATCTTCGAGTGATTTCCACAGCCGTCCGCGGCGGGTGTGGGTGATAGACTGGAGGTGGAAGTTCTCTTTTCCTTCCCGCTTCCGCACAACGAGCATCGACATGGACGGGAAACGCACACCCTTCCACTTCGGTGCCAGACGGTGAGCCACGCCGTTCGCCGTGGAGGACTTCGGCGCCGGTGAGCCTCGCTACCCAAACCTCCTGGGGGCGAGGCGGGAAGGGTCTATGAAGGGGCGTTCTCCACTCGCCGAGCGAAGCGAGGGTGCGTCGAGTGGAGAACGCCTATCAGAACATCGCCTTCCAACCAGGGTCCTTGGCGTAGGCGTCGGTGTCGAGCTTGTGCCACTGGACGACATCGATTGCTTCATCGATTGTGCCGCCGCCGTTCCCGAGAGCGATCCGCCCGCTCTCATCGAACGCCCACACGGTGAACCGAGTCTCACGCATTGCCTTCGGGCCGGCATCGAGAATTTCAATGATGACGTCGCGCGTCTCGCCCGCCTTGTCCTTACGGACGCACTTGAACCGCGCCACTTCCGAATAGATATCCGAGAGTCCGGCTGCCCTCGTGAGGCTGTCTCGGATCCTCTCAATATCGCCTTGTTCCATTACCAATGCCTTTCTTTGTTGATTGGTGGCGCTATTGCCACTTGCTGAAGTTGCACAATTTAAAATGGTGTGTCAAGCATGTCGCGCGATACTTGACGCGCGACCCTTCCATGCCTCAAACTGGAGGCATGATAAAGAAACCCCCCGACTGGATCGTGAGCTCGGTCGTCGACCTCGATGAAGGCAAGTCTCGCTGGCGTGAAGTCGGCGTCGGCTTCTGGAACGAGAAGACCGACACGGTCACCATCAAGCTCGATGCCGTTCCCCTCTCGGGCAAGCTCGTGATGTCGAAGCCGAAGAGCCGGACGCCGGAGGCCGAAGCCGACCCCCCGTTCTAACCAGCGGCGCCGGCTCGACTACCCGCTCTGCCTGCCCCGCCCGCGGCGGGGTCTCCCGGGAAGTTCTTTGACGAGGCCTTCCGGGGGGATGATGGGATCTCCTGCGAGTAGTCACGGGAGAATCCGTGAACGATCTCTTTTCGGATGGGCTGACGCCCATCCACTCCTACACGCGCGCCGACGCGATCGCCGACGGCACGCTCGTTGACCTCTCCGAGTGGGCAAGCCCGCTCGAGATGATGGGTGGCTTCACGATTCCGGTCGCAGTCACGCGAGCGGTCTGGTGTCTCATCGAGGCGCCGAAGCGCAGCGGCCAGGACACCCGCGGCCGAGCCCATGATGTTCTCTGGATGGCGCGGGTCGCAGCTCGAGCCTACCGAGGAGGCACCGACGCCTTTCTCTTCACGGTCCGCATCGGCAGACGGAACCAGCGCCTCGCAATCCACATCGGGCCAGGCGACCAGGGCGAGCGCGTGGCCACGATCATGCTCCCCGGCGAGAGCTGACCCGTGTACGAACTCAAGGTCGTACGCGAACGCCGTCCCGGCTACCTACCCGCCCGCCAGATTCGCTCGAGCCGCGACCTCTTCGAGGCCTTCAGGACTCATTTTGACCGACTGGACCGAGAGGAGTTCATCGTGGTACTCGTCGACGGGAAAGGTAGGACGATGGGCTTCAATGTGGCATCGGTGGGAACACTTACTGCCTCGCTCGTTCACCCGCGCGAGGTCTTCAAGCCAGCGATCATCGGCAACGCCGCGTCCGTCTTCCTCATCCACAACCACCCGTCGGGAGACCCCGAGCCATCGCCGGAAGACCGAGCGCTCACCCGCCGCCTCAAGGAGGCCGGTGACCTCCTCGGCATCCGCGTCATCGATCACATCGTGATCGGCGATGGTCGCTACCGGTCGTTCGCAGATGCCGGGATTCTCTGACAACACGAGCCAGCTCTCACGAGCTGGCTCTTTTTTCACTTCCCCATCGCCGCAGAGAAACAGGTGGCACAGTGGCCGCGGGCGCCAGACACAAACAAATTTTGACGTCGTCGCCTCTCTGATATATCCTTATCTTGATGACTCGCCGACTGCTCCTTATTCCAATACTCCTCCTTCTTCTCACCGCACTTGGATTTGGATGGATCGCCTCTCGAGATACTTCCACTGTTCATCATGGGACTCGCTATATCGAGGCGCAGCGTCGCGGGTATCTCGGCGCGTTGCGGGTCTGTTTGGAGCTCGAGCACCAGCAAACGGGGAGATACCCAGAAGAACTAGGTGTGATCGGGAAGTGCATCGGGTTGCGACGCCCAGATGCCCTCGCGCCGTGGTTCGTCTACCGAGCGTCTGCGGACGGCTCGACATACTGGATCGCTTTTACGCCCGCAGAGGGAGCGGTTCTCGAGGAGTTGAGGCCAGCAGCGCCTCCACAACGTCTCTAGGTGTTGCTAAATCGAAGTGGATCTGGCTGCTCGCTCTGCTCCAACTCGTTCTCCTATTCTCGCCAACTCTAGGACAGGCGTCGCCGATCTCAACCGATCTCGACCTACTGAAAGCATCCGTCGGCGTTCTTCCTGACTCCGATCTCGCTCCAAAGCCCGCAAAGAGTCGCGCTAAGCTGCTCACCGCTCTTACTCGTATCGGCGATCTTGTTAGTAAAGGAAAGACGCTGCCTGCCTTGCAGCGCAGCGACTCACTTCTTCGCCGCGTTGATGGCTTTCTCGGAGGGAAGAGTGCCGATGATTGGGTGCGTACCGCAACCAGCCAACGCGCGTTTTATCGCTCTCTTTCTGCGATTCGCGACACCCTAGGCGCTCTTGCGGGTGTGGGCCAGCCGCTACCAGCCCCCGATCTCTTGGTAGTCCCAACAACCGTTGTCGTACCAACGCTCACCTCCCTCGCCTTCACCGTCGACGCCTCGAGGATTAAGCCGCGACCATGGGCATTCGTTCTCGAGAAGGTTACCGAGAGCGGCTCGCTACCTCTCGCCTATCTTTCTCGTCAGGCGAAGGATCGTTTCTCTTGGACATTGCCGCTTGAAATGCTCGCGCCTGCAGTGACCTCCTACCGCGTAGTTGCTCTGGCTCGAGCGTCACGCAAGGTCAGCCAACACATCGCTTCGTCCCCTCTAAACCTTCGTGCCATTGACGACCCCGCTGGTGCCATCGAGCAGCTAAATTCGTTTCTTATCACGTTGCCGCCAATCACCACCGATACGACTCACAGACCGGAATCACTCACGGGGCTTCCGGCCGAGATCCCAGCCGCCTTCGCCGCCGTTACTACAACGCCCGGCATGGCGGTCTGGCTAACGCCATCCGCACCCGCAGGCTCTTCGTCCCTTCAGGGACTTTCACGACCCGAAGCTCTCGGAGCCGGCGTGCTTGGTTTCGCGACCAAGAATGAACCCGCCAACGCAGCTACTTCTCGACTTCTCTCAACGCTCAGTGAGTCAGGCATCAACGTCACGGATATTCAAGCGGCACTACAGAATCACGAATTTCATAAGGAAGGCCTGGAAGCCGGCGGCATAATTCTCTGTGGTGATCGAAAAGGCGCCACCTATGTTCCGCCCGGCGGAAGGCAGGACAATTCGGCTTGCGGCTTCCTCATGACCGTGGTCATTTTTGACGGACAAACGCATACCATTCTTCCGGCAGACACGATCGCCGACCTAACTAGTGACCGATTTATTGAAGAGGTGAACGGCGCGCGGGTCCTTCGCGATAGCATCAGCGTGGTCTTCCATGAGCTGGTGCATGCGATGACCTATCGGACGAGTTGCTTTTCTGGCAGTTTCGACAACGAGGAGAATTTCACAACTTATGCCGAACTTGCCACACAGCAGCAGGTTAGACTCGTCAATGCGGAGCCTGCTAGTGTTGCAAGCGCGAGCGCGGGCTGCCAGTTTTTTGTGAACGCGATTCGTACCGAACCCGACAAGAGTGGTGGAGCGGCATGCCTTGATCGTCTCGGACTTCTCTGTAGTCGGCGATGTGGCGACACAATAACGGAAGGGTTTGAGCAATGCGACGACGGCAACACGATCGACGGCGACTGTTGCAGCTCGAGATGCCAGAAGGAGGCGACGGGTAGCCAGACTTGTGGGATAGGCGTCTGTGAGGTGGCGACGACTCAATGTGACGGCGGTACGCCAACGGCTTGTACCCCTGCCGATCCCACCGAACCGGGTGGCGAGGTCACCTGCAACGACACCCTCGACAACGACTGCGACGGCACGACGGACTGCGATGACACGGACTGCGCTGGAGATCCAGCCTGCTCCTGCGCCTCCACCTTCATACAGCTCACGAATGGCGGCGCGTGCTCAAGAAACTGCGCGTTGGCATTGAGTAGCGAAGGGACGCGGGGGGTGTATCTCGCAGGCCTCGGTTTCGGCCCGGCGGCCTGCGCTGCAGTCAGCGTCGCTGCGGATGGTTCTGACGCGGTCGACCTCCCGCGTGCAGACGGGTGCGGGTATCAAAATATCCCGCCGTCCATCAGCTCTCGCGGAGACGTGATCGTCTACACCGTAAACACCCAGGGTAGCGTCGCGGTTGGCATCACCGACGCTCAGGGTAGCTCGCTAGCCCTTCCCTTCGGACTAGGTACTTGGAGCCCTTCCGTGAGCACCGACGGGACCCGGGTCGCATATATCAAGAACACAAGCAGCAGTAATCAAATCATTGTGGCGGATCCGGCGAATCCAGTCGCTGGTGTCGTGGTTCGTGAGACAACCAACCATGCTGCCGCTTTTGCGATAATCAGCGGTGATGGCCGGCAGGTCTTCTACCATCTTGCGAGTCCAGATGAGTTCCGGATGGTCAACGCAGACGGCACCGATGATCGTCTTATCGTTACGGGAAACCTTGCCCCGTACTATTTTGTGCCAAGTGGAGACGGTGCTCGGGCCGTGTTTAGTACACCGTTGGATATTGTCGGCGAGAACCCAGGGATGATGTACGTGGAACTCTTCCTCTGGGAAGACGGGGTGGGCATTCGGCAACTCACCCATTCGTCTCCGGATGATCAATTTGCCGGGCTGACGACGATAAGCGGCGATGGAAGGACCGTAGCATACACGCGTAAATCACCTGCTGGCTACGCGCTGGTCGTTCGCGACGTTGAGACGGGAGCAGTACGCGAGGCGACCGCGCCCATGCCGGTTCGTGGGTTTTCCCCGGTTGCCTTGAGCTTTGACGCGTCGCGGACGCTGTTTACATCGAACGCTGACCTCTCAGGCGGGAACCCGAGCAACACTTGGGAAATATTCGCCGGCTTCCTTGCCGCAGCATCCTGTCCCTATGCGTATGCTCTCGTGAACCTCAACCCGGGTGGCGCGGGGCTGGAAGATGCAACCGACATCAACGATGCCGGCCAGATTGTGGGTCGCGGAGAGGTCGCCGGCCACACACGCACGCATGCTCTCCGTTGGAACCCGAGTGGCATCATTCAGGACCTCGGTGTTCTGACTGGGCATGTCGACAGCATCGCCTTGGGAATCAACGACAGCGGCACCGTTGTTGGCATGAGTAATGATGGAATCGGCATCTTCAGCGGGTTCTTGTGGACTCCAAGCATCGGGATGCAAGATATCGGTAGTCTCGGCGGGTCGGTGACTATTGCTAATGACGTGAATGACCTCGGGTTGGTCGTGGGTCGATCCGGCAACAGCGACCACGCGTTCCTGTATGACGGAACCATGCACGATCTTGGAACTCTGGGTGGTGGATTGAGCGAGAGCGTTGCCATCAACAGTACAGGCCAAATAGTCGGGGCGGCGCAGATCGCCTATCTCTCTACGTGGCGCGCGTTCTTCTACGACGGCGCAGCCGGAATGCAGGACCTGGGCACATTGGGTGGCCCGAGCAGTTGGGCATACGACATCAACAGCATTGGCCATGTGGTGGGATTCGCCCAAGCCGCCTATGCGGGACCGTATCGTGCTTTTCTCTACGACAGCGGGGGCATGCGAGATCTGGGCTCCCTGCCCGGCACGAACTACTGTGAGGCTTTTGGCATCAACGACAACGGGTATGTCGTTGGCTATTGCGGATCGCCTGGATTCGTTGCGACCCGTGCGTTTGTTTGGAAGCCGTATACCGGCATGCAGGATCTCAACTCATTACTGGACACTCCGGCACCGGGCTTGATCCTCCATCAAGCTCGCGCCATCAATGGCGCTGGCCAGATCGTGGGTACGGGCACATACAACGGCAGCCTCGCGGGGTTCCTGTTGACGCCCCGCTAGGAGTTCGTTCCCTAGCCCCTGACCGCCGTACCACCGTCCACACCCCTCGACTTCCCAGCCCATAGCTGTTCGTGATAAACTGGATTATCACGAACAAAACCACACCATGAGGAAGAGGCGGATGCGGGGACAATCCAGAGATCAGAAAGACCCCGGGCGAGAGCTCGTCCGGGCTGTTCGCCCTGCCCTTCCCTCCCTCGAGGTTTTGGCAGCGATCCCCGAGGAGCGGGTCTGGCTCGAGTCGCAGCAGTCGCCCGAGACCCGGCGCGCCTACCGCCAGGACGTCGCCCACTTCCTCCGGACGATGGGCGTCGAAAAGACGGCCGATTTCCGGAAGGTCGATCGCATGGCCATCGTCGCCTGGAAGCGACGCATGGAGGATGAGGGCTCCAAACCCCGAACGGTGCGCCGGCGCCTCTCGGCCCTCTCGTCGCTCTTCTCGCACCTCGTCGAGAAGCGCGCGGCCGACTCAAACCCGGTGCGCGAGATCCGCCGGCCGAAGGTGAATCGCCGGCAAGGGACGACGCACGCCTTCTCGGCGGCGCAGGCGCGAAAGCTCCTCGACGCGCCCGACCCGTTCAAACTCCAGGGACTGCGCGACCGCGCGATCCTCTCCGTCGGCTTGCAGGCTGGGCCCCGACGCTCGGAGATCGCCAGCTTGAAGGTGAAGGACTTCCACGAGGATGCGGGCTATCCGTCGCTCCACTTCATCCGGAAAGGTGGCGAAGACCACTCGCTCGCAATCCACCAGCAGACCGCCCAGCGCATCCGCGAGTACCTCACGAACGCCGGGCACGAGGGCGAGCTCGAGGGCCCCCTCTTCCGGCCCGTCCGCGCCAAGAGCCCGCGCGCGGACGACCCGCGGCGAGCCCTTCACCCGGACATGATCGATCGGATCGTCCGCCGCTACGCCAAGTCGATCGGCCTCTCGCGCGGTTTCTCCGCGCACTCGATGCGCGCAACCTTCATCACGCGCACCCTCGAGAACGGCGCCTCACTCGAGGAGGTCCAGCGTGCCGCCGGCCACGCCGACGCCTCCACGACCAAGCTCTACGATCGACGCGGGTACAACCCGGAGAAAAGCGCTGCTTTCTTCGCGAGCTACTAGCGCTTCGAGCAGGGAGCCTGGGCCAAAGTGAAGAACGTAACCGAGCAACTCCTCGATAGGCTCTTAGAGAGTCTTCCCCCCGGGCCACGTCGTGTTCTTGCTCTCGTTGGCATCCTGATCGTGATGGTTGTCGCGCCAGTGGGTTATGCCGCGTGGGCACATTGGCACGCTGGTACCGTCGCGGAAGAGAACGCTTCCCTTCGGCAGGAGGTGCGTCACCTTGAGGAGAAGCTAGCGCCATTCGAAGCGGCAGCCATCAAGGCATTCCCGGGCGAGGAGCAGACTCAGGCAATTGCCAAGCTCTCTGAAAAAGTCGACTCAATGGCGTCCGAGATCAGTGCAAAGCGGAAGCTCGATGCTCTCGTTTTCGCGGAGAATTGCTACACCGAAGTGGCGTGGAATAGCATCGCCTTGAAGCAACTTGATGAAGCCTCTCCGACGAGATTAACGATCTCTGCCCCTGACGCTTCTGCCTGTACACGCCTTCTCGACGCACCGGATCTTCCTGCACCCCTGAGAACTGCTCTTGTCCTGTATCGTCCCCGCATCGACGATGCTCGTAGGTGGCATGCCAAGCTCACAGACGCGTGCCAAAGGGGAGGTCTTTCCGAAGCCAACCTTGCTGCCGCAAAGGACAGCGCCAAAGACACGCTTGGTCTTACGGAAACCGTAAAAACGGAAATCCGGACGTTCCTGCTCGCGAACTCCCGGCGCCTTCCAGTCGTTGAGACTCTCAACGCGGATGGCCGCAGACGCATAGAGTGGGGCGCGACTCTCCCAGGCCCCACTGGTTCCAGTCAGGCGCCTTGAATATGCGCGCCACCGCCTACCTCGAGGCCGGCGGCACGATCGAAAACGCGCAGGCGATCGCCGCCCACGAGTCGCCGCGGACGACCAAGCTCTACGACCGCACGAGCGACACGATCACCCT
>ERZ1292623.1342-Hain-H51-01um-R1-1342-length-23935-cov-6_pt1 | contig 23935 bp, 21 predicted proteins | sample MGYA00564398_ERZ1292623 | MGnify/ENA primary metagenome ERZ1292623 (study PRJEB36523, sample SAMEA6512633) | groundwater metagenome | collected 2019-01-07 | study: AquaDiva: Metagenomics assemblies of 32 groundwater samples | reverse complement strand
GCTTGAAATAACGTCGTCGGGAACTTCAGAAAATGATCTACTTGTTCAAATAGAGCGAGATACGAGAATCGAACTCGCGTCTTCTGCTTGCCCCGTGACTATAACAACGATTGCTTGCGGTTTTTGGAGCGGACGATGGGAATCGAACCCACGCTTCAACCTTGCCCCGTGACCACAACAAGGATTGCTTACGGTCACTTGAGCGGGCGAGGAGAATCGAACTCCCGTCTATAGCTTGGGAAGCTATCGTACTACCACTGTACTACGCCCGCAAGAAACAGCTCCTATCCTTGTTGTGGTACGGGGCTTGGGAAGGTCGCGTACTACCACCGTACTAATCCCGCGTTCTTGGTGTCTCGTCCTTGATAAGCGGCACGAAGGCAAACCCCGGGTAGGTGGTTTTAGTAAACTCTGTCTCGGAGATTTTATCAACCGCCACGATCGCCTCCCCGACCGGCGCCACGATCCTCCCGCCAATTTTAACCTGCTCGATCCATGAGGACGGCAGCTCGGCGGCGCTCGCCGCGGCGGCGATCCGGTCGTACGGCGACTTCTCTAGACACCCTTTCGAGCCGTCGGCGATTACGATTTCCCACCGGCCCTTGAGAGCGGGATAGTGAGAGAGGTTTGCCCGGGCAAGGTCGGCAAGCTCGGATATGCGTTCCACGCCAATCACCAGGCCTTTCGGCCCGACGCTCCAGGCGAGAAGTGCCGTCTGATATCCCGAACCGGCACCAACATCTAAAATTCGTTCTCCCGCCTCTGGCGCGAGCGCCTCAAGGAGAAACGCCACGGTGAGCGGCTGGGAAATTGTCTGCCCGAAGCCAATGGGCAATGGAACCTCTTCATACGCACGGTCCCGGAACTTGGCCGAGACGAAATCGGCCCGGTCGATGGCATTGAAAGCATCAACGAGTCGGGGAGATTTGAGATAGCCGATTTCTTGGAGTTCGGTGGCGAGCGCCGAAGGGCGTGTTTTTGTCATTCCGCCACCACCTTGCCATCCGCCCACTTGAGCCGCGAAGAAAAAATACTCACCTTCGCGTCGCGCCTGGCCCCGGCAAGCCAGGTATCAACATCCTGGCCTTTCAAGTATAAGCGGCCGGAGAGAATATCGCGCTCGGCCTGGGGCACGAGCACTTCGGCGCGAAAATCGGCGAAGGACATTCCGTAGAGCGTCTCGGCTCCCCGCTTCACCTCGTCGGTGATCTCTAGCCCGCCTATCTTGCGTTCCACGAGAGCCGAGAGGTCTCCGCCCGCCTCGCGACGCGCCGCTTCCTCGACGAGCATGGCCGTGACGAGCTGGTCCAAGACGCCGGCTTCGAGTTCGGCGGGTGTGGGTCGCCGCATGGCCTCCTTCTGGCCTTCGAAACTTTTTGCAAGGTTATCGATATACACCGACGCCGCCCGATAGTTATTATCGAACCGCGAGGCCAAGAGAATTTTGCCGTTCACGATCGCCACGGGATACTTTCCGGCCGCGATCGCCGCCCCGAAAAGAAGCAGGAGGAACGCAACCGACGCGAGTGTTATGGCCGCGGCGGGGTGACGGCGAAAATTCGAAATGATATTTAAATGAATTGGTTCGCTCATGGCTTTGGAGTGGTGGTTGGTTTGGTTGGGACTATCACGATCATCGTCTCACCGGGGGCGCGATAATTGAAGCGGGCGCGAAGTTCTTTCTCCAGGTTCGTCGGGTTGGTGTAATAATCGGCGTCGGCCTCAAGAAGGCGCTTGTCCGCTTCGGCCTTGGCGAGGCGCGTCTCAATCTCCGCGAATGTCCGTTCGGCCGCCGCGCTCCGCCCGGCAAATGACCACACGTTCACTCCGAGAAACACGATGGCGCCAGCAAGAAGCACGACAATTACGAGCCGCATAACTCTAGAATACTCCACCGAAGAGGGAAGCTCAACCCCGCCCGCGAACAAGAGAGACCGCGTTACTTCTTCAAAATCTCGCGGAATATCTCCGCTGAAAGATTCACCCGGCCAGAGGCCTTAAGGCGCTCCTTGCCTCGCTTCTGCTTCTTCCAAAGCTTCATTTTGCGGCTTCGGTCGCCCCCATAGAGATAACCGGTCACGTCTTTTTTCATGGCGGCTAGGGTTTCGCGGGCGATGATGCGCCCCTCCGCTCGCGCCTGGATAGCCACGGCGAACTGCTCGGCCGGCAGGAGTTTCTTCAGTCGCTCCACCGTCGCCCGGCCCTCGCGCTCGAGGTCTTTTTTAAAAACGATGCGCGTCAGGGCCGAAACCGGTTCGTTGGCCAGAAGTATCTCGAGCCGCTCCACATCCGCCGACGCCTCTCCGTCAAATTCGTAGCTGAAGGAAGCGAATCCGGCCGAGATAGATTTTAGCTGGTCGTCGAAATCACGAATGAGTTCGGCAAGCGGCATCCGCGCAGTAATAGAAACGTTATCGCCGATATTTTTTATTTCTATCACCTCAAGCTGGTAATTCTTGCCGAGATTCACGACGGCGTTCATGTACTGCGACGGCGAAAGTATCTCGAGTCGAATCATGGGCTGGAAGACGCCTTCGGGATCGGTCGGAAAATCATGCGGGTCCTTCACGATGAGGAATTCTCCTTTGTGCTTCACGCGATAGGCAATCGACGGAAAACTCGTCAGGAAATTGACACCGAATTCGCGCTCAAGCCGCGTCGAGGTGATCTCAAAATGCAACTGACCCAAGAATCCGACCTTCAGTCCCCGACCGAGCGCTTCGTTCGCGTCCGGCTCGAAACTCAAGGCGGCATCGGTGAGGCGCAAACGCTCGAATCCTTTCTTGAGGTCCTCAAATTTCGTCGCGCCGTCGGGATAGAAGGAAATGAACATCACCGGCGCGGCTTCGCGGTAGCCGGTAAGCGCGAATCTATCCGGCACGGCCACGCCACCAGGCGCCGTTTTAAAAACCGTATCGCCGATCCGGACGAGCGCCGGTTCCTTAAGCCCTGTGGCCAGGTATCCGATCTCGCCCTCCTTAAGCCGCAAGGCGGTCTTGTGCTCCGGCACGAAAACACCGACCTCCTTGACGCGCACGGCAGTATCTCCGGCAACGAGAACGACGTCATCTCCGGCGCGGATCTCGCCATCCACCACCCGCACATAGGCTAAAATTCCCTTGTGGTCGTTATAGAGCGAATCAAAAATAAGAGCCCGCCCGCCGACGGCCGTATCGGCAGTCCGGGGCCTAGGCGGCGGCACGTCCCGGATGACGGCCCGAAGAAGCTCCGGCACGCCCGCGCCCGTTCTGCCGGAAATATGGAAGATTTTTTCCGGCGACGTGCCGATGAGCTCTGCAAGGGAGGCGGCCATCCGGTCGGCATTTTCTGGAGCCACGTCAATCTTATTGACCGCGCCGATGATGGTGAGTCCCGCGGCCCGGGCGTTCCGGAAGTTCGAAAGAGTTTGCGCTTGAATGCCTTTGGTGACATCGACCAAGAGGATTGCCCCCTCGACCGCTTCAAGCGCTCGCGACACTTCGTATTGAAAATCAGAGTGGCCTGGGGTGTCGATGAGATTCAAGACGTAAGGCGTACCGTCCAATTCATAATCCATCCGAACCGGCGCCATCTTAATGGTAATCCCCCGCTCCCGCTCAAGGTCGAGCTGGTCGAGATACTGCGGCTTCATGCGCCGCCCAGGAATGGTGCTTGTGATTTCGAGTAATCTGTCGGCGAGAGTGGACTTGCCGTGATCAACGTGAGCAATGATAACGAAGTTGCGGATGTTGCTTTCCATATATCTTAATCTCTTACGAAATTATCTAACCTGAAACTTGAACGAATAATCACACGATACTGTTTACCCTCATCAAGCGCAAGCATGGGCGCCTACTAGTTTTGATACCACCTCTTTTTTGAAAGCTCTTTTGTTTTAAAAAATAGCCCAATGTATTAAAAACGACACAATGTATTAACCCAACAAAACAAACAGATTAAGCATTATCTAACCCCCCACCTACTATGAGGCCTCATAGTAGGTGAGAAGAGAAAAACGATACGGAATAAGCAAATAACCTAACCACGCAGCGAACAACTATGCGGCCAGTGGTTACATGGCCGATAGCTATATAACCAGTATTCTTCCGTATTTTGCTCTTCGATAACGTCTCGGCGGAGATCGCTTCTCTTTCTTGCGAAGATAAGCGGGTCGACGCTCTCTTTTTTGATTCTTCGCCTTCTCCCAGTTACTCGAATACTTGCTTGCAGCCAAGCCCTTTTTCACCGAACTAATCATTTGCGGCGAAACCCATAGCGCCCGAGTGATTTTCTGATAGCTCATGCCGGCATCAAGCATCAACAAGACCACCGCACGAAGCATGATGACGCGACGTTCGTATCGGCTCGTAATCAAATTAAATAACTCTCGAATTTCACCTGAACGAGACGTGGTGCATTGATCGATAAGCGCATTCCAAGCCGCGACTTCCCATGATTTTCTCGTAGGAAAATCACCAATTTTCGGTAGTGAGCGTAAGGCATATTTTCTCCCCATGCTGAAATTATATCACCCTACTATGAGGCCTCATAGTACCAGAGGGAGAATCGCGAGCAACAAAGAAAAACTGATGGCTAGACAAAAATGGCTTTATTAAATAAATGCCTTGGTCAAACTATGGAAAATTAATAACCAAAAACGACTCGGCCCCGCGCATGAGTGATGCGCGGGGCCGGATGCGATTTGCCGCTTACGCGGCGGCGGGCTTGTCTTGGCCGAAAAGATAACGGACGAGCGCCAATTGATCTCCGAGGCGCCACTGACGCCCGGGATGTGCGTAGTCCGTGCCGAGGTTTGGCCCGTCACCACCGCAACAAAAGTCGAAGATGCGCTGGTGGTCGTCCAAGCCCGTGATGGGCCGATGGAGCACCCAAAAATAGTTCGTGGCACCGGCCACGAGACACGCGGCTGGACCGGCCTGAGGCTCGTCCACTGTGAAACCGAGAAGTTCGGCGCGGGCGAGAAGCTCGGTCGTGGTCGGCAGGTTATTGGGGTCGGCGAACCCCAAATCTTCCACCTCGGCGCGAACGAACTCGACCCAGATTGGCTCCGTGCGGGCAGCAAAGATAGGCTTGCTCATCAAGTCTCTCGCGTCGTTGGGGACCAAGTTGCCGTTTCTGGGGAAGAGCGACATCCACTCGGCAGCAGGCCTACCGATCTTCGCCACCGCGAATGGCTTGAAGTCAAGAACCCGAGGAATGACGACCTCGGGGTGGCGCCGTGGCCAAAGACCGAGCGCCTCCTCGAGAAGTTTGAGGTCGAGCTTCTTGTAGTTCCCGCGGAAGACGCGGTGCAACGCGCCCGATTCGATGGCCTGCTGAACCCGATCATGTTCCCCGCCGCACGCTTCTTGGATTACTCCAAGAATGCGCGCGACTTGCGGACCGGAGTAGATGGGATGTCCCATGACATTCCCCTTTCGTCTTGTGGCGTCCCTACTAGCGCTTGCCGGAGTGGCGAGCGTGTTCGTTGGCCGGTTCAAATAACTATATTCCTTCTACTAGTAAATTCCCCCTTCGTCAAGATGCCCGCCTCATTCCACAAAACATCAACAAATTTTCATACTCCGATCGCCAGTAAAAACGACCCTTATATTACATCCTACGGCCGTAGGATGTAATATAATTTCTCTTGCTGCCCACCACGGGACGGGCAACGCCTCAAAGCGCCCGCTCGAATGTCAATGTCAGCGTGATTCGCCCCGGCATGTCGTCCGGCGCGTAATCTTTTTCGAAGACCGCCAAGCCATTCTCCCGCCAGCGAAAACCAACCGGGGCGTTGATCTCTAGACGATAGCGGCGATTCGTCCCGGGTTGTTTGTCGATCACCACTTCGTAGGTCCGGTCCGGCGCGGGCGGATCGAGCAGGCGGTGCATATAGTCGAAGACTACGGTCGTCGTGGCGCCCGGCGAAACTTTCGTCCAAGCGGCAAAGGCGATCTTGCCTGATTCTTTGAAAGCGGTCACGCCCGGCTGGCCGGGCACTTCGGCGGCCGTCGCTTCGATTGCCTGAACATCGGGGTCGATCGCATATCCCTCCTTTTCATATTTAACCTTCGGCACGACCGTTCTCTGCCAGATGCCTGAAACACCCTGGAGGCGCGTTCCAAGGGGCACGAAAATCTTCAGATAGCTTTCGTTCGGCACGGCGTACCACCAGGCCTCGCCCCTGCCCTCGTGCGCCCGAGCGAACGCAACGTGATTCGTAACCACGCCGTCACTTCCCACTTGGCTTTGTAGGGTTACCGTTTCCTTCATAAAACGGTCGCTCTTGCCGCCGCCAATATTCGCATTCACGATAGCGAGATAATCGCCATTCCAGGTGACCGCCGGCACGAACGTCTCGCCAGAGGCGCCGTAGGCGACCGCAAATGATTGAAACTCCGGCTCGCGGAAAAATACCAGAACGTCTTTTTTCGCTATCCACGATTGAAGAAATTCGAAGAGCTTCACGGAACTTGCGGCATCGCTCGAAATTCGATCGATGAGCTCGGGTGCCGCCTCGGAAAGGATATTCTTCGGGTTCGAGGCGCGCGCCGCCCGGGCCGCCTGCACCTCTTCCTGGATGACGGCGAGAAAATTTTTCGACGTCAGGGTGACCTTCGCCTTCGGCAGGACCAGGGGGCCGGTGGCGTCCAATAGATCCTCGATGACCCGCGGCGAGACCGCGAGCGCGCCGTCAAAACTAATTCCCGAAGAGGCGTAGAGCGCCGAGCCCTCCATGAATTCAAGCGTCTTTACGGCCGATGATGGAAAGTCGATGAACCAGTTCGCGTCGGCGGCCCGCCAGCGGCGCACCAACGCCTGAAGCGGCCCCGGCGGCACGATATTTTTTATGAAGAGGCGGTCTGGTTCGTTTATGTCCCGCACCGTGATATCCGAAACCGATCCGTGACGAATGGTCACTTCGGCATAGCTCCCCAGAAATCCGCCGGCGGGCCTGATCTCGGCGGAATTTGAAAAGAACACGGCGAGGTGTCGGTCCGTATCCGATTCGAGCCACGGTAGAAGCACATCGAGGAGTCGCTTCGCGCGGTTAACTTCCGCCTGAAGAGCTAGGTAGTCGTCCGGATCCGCCGGCGCGAATCCCCCAAAAACACGACCGTAACCGGCCAGACGATTCCCGAGCTCGCCGACGCTCGTGAGGTCGTCGCGCAAACTTCGAAGCGTCGGGATAAGATCGCCATTTTTGTCTCCCCGAAAAACGTAGGCCGGCCACGAGATCTGAAGCTTCTGGAGTGTGCCCAAGAGGTTGGCCGCGCGAAGCGAAAGCTCCCGGAAATCGCGGTAGGCGCCGCCGGCATTACCGAAAACTTCTCCGAGAGCGCGGACGGCGCCGTCGAATGAACGGATTGGGCCGCCTACGGCCGAAGGAAACGATGGTGTCGAACTCCCGACGGAAAGAAACTTCGCCTGGGCGTTTTCAAATTGAAGCGCCTGGGCGTCTTCGATCCCCGCCCGAAACGTGCGCAGTCCGCCAATGGCCGAGGCGGCGAGCTGGCGTTCGGCTTTATACACGCGGTACGCAAAAATAGCGCCAAGAGCGGCGGCGAAAAAAAGAAAAACTACGATGAACCGTCGGATGGGCATGATTGACGTATTCGCATTCTACCGCTTTTAGAACCCATCTCAAAAGCGGCCCCGCCGGAGATATTTTTCCGCCGAAGGCGGACCAGCCTCCGGCTGGGAGCCCAAAGACCATGTGGCGCTCTGGCGCTCCGTTTTTCTGGTTTTCTGATTCCCTGATTCCCTGACGCTCTCGCTCTGCTATACTAGGGGCATGACTACCTCGCTTCAAAACCTGGTCGCTAAAGGCGCCTGGGTCGTGGTTGGTGCGATCTGCGTCGTCGCTTTCACGGCGATGTTCATCACCGCCGGCAATGAATCGGCAATTATGGACGAACTTGCCCACATCCCAGCGGGCTATGGCTACGTTCATGAGCTAGATTTTCGCCTGAATCCCGAGCACCCACCACTCGTGAAGATGCTCGCCGGGCTACCGCTTCTCCTCCTCCAGCCGAAGTTCCCGACCGAGAACATCGCTTGGCAGAACGACGTCAATGGCCAGTGGGACATGGGCACGCAGTTTCTCTATTTCTCTGGCAACGACCCCCAAGAAATTCTCCGCTTTGCCCGGCTCGGGCCGATGTTCCTCACCATTCTCCTCGCCCTCCTTATCTTTGTTTGGGCGAAAGAACTCATGGGCAGTGTTTGGGCAACCGTCCCCACGGCTCTTTTCGCCCTTTCACCGAACATCCTCGCCCACGGCCGCTATGTGACGACGGACGTAGCCGCCGCCTTTGGCATCTCCTTCGCCACCTATTTCTTCCTTAAATTTCTCGCCCGACCGTCGGGCCGCACGCTTTTCTGGGCTGGCCTCGCCTTCGGCGTCGGCCAGGCAGCAAAATTCTCGGCCGTACTCCTTCTGCCATTTTTCGTTTTTCTCGCGCTCGTGGCCGTCGGAGCAAGTATCGTCCGTCGCTGGCCCAGTGTTCCCCAGAACCTCCGGCTTCGAAGCTTCAGTATGGAAACGCTCCGCATGATCGGTAGGGTCGCGGCCATTTTCGTGATCGGTTACCTTCTTATCATCTACCCGCTCTACGCGATCTTCACCATCAACTATCCGATCGAACGCCAGGTGAGCGATACGACGATCACTCTCACGTCATTCGCCAGCGGCCCGACGCCGCCGGGCGCAATCTGCAAACCCGTTCGCTGTTTGGCCGATGCCACGATCTGGGCGGCAAAAAATCCCGTCACTCGGCCGTTCTCGGAATACGCCCTCGGCGTCTTGATGGTCATCCAGCGTTCGTCGGGCGGCAACACGAACTACTTCCTCGGCGAGGTTTCGGCGGGCGGCTGGCGCTACTACTTCCCCGTCGTCTACGCCATCAAAGAACCGCTCCCGGTCGTCATCCTCGTCGCGGTAGCGCTTTTCTTCTCCTTGGCGCGTCTTGGCCGAACGATCGTCCGGGAGCGGCGCGAGCTCCTCGCGCGCTTTTCCGACTGGATCGGCACGCATCTCACCGAATTCGCCATGGCGTTCTTCATCGTCTTCTACTGGGCCTACAGCATGAATAGCCCCTTGAATATCGGTTTCCGGCACCTCTTCCCGACCCTGCCGTTCATCTACATTCTCGTTGTGCAGTTCTGGAAAAATTGGGTGCTCGACTTCTCTTTCGCCCGGCCGACCTCGGCTCTTCACGCGCTCGCGACGGGCGCGAAAACCGTGGTGGCGGCGTCTCTGAAGTATGCCGTGTTCGTTGTCCTCTTCTTCTGGTTTGTCGTCGAAGGCGCCCTGGCCGCGCCGTATTATCTTTCCTACTTCAATCAGCTTGCCGGCGGGACCTGGCAGGGCTACCGCTACGTGACGGATTCAAACTACGACTGGGGCCAGGATATGCTTCGTTTGAATGAGTTCGTCGCCAGTCGCGCGGAGATCGACCGCATCGGCGTCGACTACTTCGGCGGCGGCAACCCAAAGTACTACCTGGGCGCGAAGGCAGAAAACTGGTGGTCATCTCGCGGTAACCCGGCGAACGAAGGCATCCGCTGGCTGGCGGTTTCGGTGAATACGCTTGAGGGCGCCATTCAGCCGACTGTCGCTGGCTTCACGCGCAAGCCCGAAGACAGCTACCAGTGGCTCACCGCCATCCGTCCCCCGCGCCCGGGCATGGGCGAAGTGCCGAAGCCTGATTACCGCGTCGGCACGTCTATCTTCGTCTATAAGTTGTAGCCCCTCGCTTCGCTTCGGGACAGCTGATTTGTATGACTTCGTTCATTGTAGCGACGCGGCAATCCTGTACAACGTCGAAGGACCATCGGGTAGGCACCTCGATATTCGTGTATAAACTGTAGGCGTTACTAGAAAAACAAAAACCGGTCGCCTCAGGCGACCGGTTTTTTATCTAAAGAAGTTCCTACTTCGCCCCGCAAAGATTGGCTTCAAGCCACTCCAGTTGTTTGCCCATTCTTTCCGTTTCGTCCCTCCTCGTCGGATTACCATGCAAGGACCACTCCTTAACGTCCAAAAATACTTCCGAAAAATCTTCGTTCCCCTTGATCGCCTCGGCGTGCTGTTCCCAGAGCTCCGCCAAACGCTTATACGCCTCCATCTGTTCGTGGCTTTCCGGCCGCGGTTCGTCTTCTAGCTCTTCATTCTTTGGTTCTTCTTCCATGACCTTTATCATATCACGCCTAATTACGGCTTATTCAATCAACCGAATTGGGGCGGTAAAAACGGCTACTATCCTTAAGCTACAATTGAATCTTAAGGATAGTGAAGACAAGCGATAAGCGGTCTGGGCTTTAGTCGTGACTCTTGTTGCCAGATTATTGAGCTGGAGCCCTGGTCGTAGCTCTTACTACCGAATTATTGATCGGTTATTGCTAGATTATCGTTAAATTATTATTAGGTTATCGCTAGGCTATTTATGGATTATCGCTAGATTAAAAAACAACATCATCCCCAACCTATTTGTTATAGTATCATACGATCGTATGGTTGTATAACAAACGAGCGGAGAGGGTATGGGATGATGTTATGTGATGAAAAAAATCGTTGACGGGAGCCTTGCTTTATTGTTGCTCCTCTATTTATAATAAGCCCGATTCTCCACGCGGAAGTCTATGTATTCGAGTTCGCCAAATCTGGGTTTCAATTCGCCGCGACGATCTTTTTCTATAAGCGACTGAATAACGCCAAGCGTATTTTCCGCTGGAAAACGCAAGCTGAAATAAAACACTGGACCATCGTGGCTTACCACGCGAACCTCCTGGAGCACCGGGTCTTCAAAACGAATCTCTCCAACGCTTAATCCCGACTCCTTAATAACCCTGAATACGGAAAGTAGGTTTGCCATAGCGGCCACATTGAGCGGTCGAAGGCCAATGTTCAAGTCTTCTGACGAATAATCTGCCACAACGCGAATGAGATTCCCCTCCGCCGACGGCGCCGGCTCGAACAAGATCCCTCCGGCGTCGAACCAGAAACATCGCTCCGGTTCGGCGCGCTTCGCGCACCACACGCCCACGGGCTGACGCTCCTCGACGATAAGCTCGATGGTTCGTTCTTGATAGTCCTTGCGAATGACGAGGTTCTTTAAGGCCGGTAGTCCGCCGATCGACGCAGAAGTATCGCCAGCTACCAGGGTGTCCGGCCAAACAAGCAAGTTTTGTGTCCCCAAAATTCTTGCCAACATCCGCCCTTTCGTGACGCGCTCTTCAACGAAAGTAAGGATGTCCGCGGCGGAAAGACGCTGGTTGCCGAAAACAGTGATTCGCTCGGCCCGAAATAGCGACGAGCGTGCTACGACCCAGGTGGCGCCAAACACCACGACCGCCAAGGCAATGATCGCGAAACTCCACCGGAATATTTTCGCCCGACGGCGACGACGGTGTTCGCGATCAGAAAGATATGAAGCGGAGTCGGTCATGTTCTTTGGGCCACTAGTCACTAGTCACTAGTTTTCTAGCGGTTCCACTACCCCTAACGACCCGCTCGATGAGCGGATTGAGGCGCGTGAGAAATTCGTATACGCTCGTGCCGGATGCTCCGGCCGTCTCGGCGGCGGTCAAGACGTCTCGGCCGTCCCGACCGAGAAGCGTCACTGTGTCCCCCGCCCGAGCGCCAGTTAGGGTTGCGTCTAAAACGATCATATCCATCGAAACCCTCCCCAGCGTTCGCGCGCGGCGGCCGCGAATGAGCGCCTCGCCCCGGCCGGAGAGCGAACGAGAAAAACCATGCCAGTAGCCCACCGGCACAACGGCCGCGAGTGTCGGACGGCGGAGGCGCTCGGTGCGGTCGTAACCGACGAAATCATTCGGCCCGAGCCGCTTTGTTTCGGCAACGACCGAGCGCCATGAAAGCACGGGTTGGAGCGTGAATCGGTCGCCGAAAGCCGCGGCGAGCTCTTCGGATGGCCAACATCCGTAAAGACCGATACCGAGGCGCACGGCATCGAGGTGATACTTCGAGCTCATGAGCGCGCCGCCGGTCGCGGCGGCGTGGCGAACGAGACTTTTCCAGCCGGCACCCTCGAAAACGGCGATTGTTTTCGTAAAATCAGCAAACTGCTCCTCCGTTGCCGAAGGATAGAGCGGATCTTTTGCAACGGCGAAGTGAGTGAAGAGACCTGTCATACACCGCGCGGCTTGCGGAGTACGGCGAAGGGCGCGAATAACTTTCGGCACGTCGCGCGTGAAAAATCCCTGACGGTGCATGCCGGTATCTATTTTTAGATGAAACGCCGGCGGTCGGGACATGCGGATAATTGCAAGAAGTGCTTCGGGACCTGAAACACTAAGAGTTATGCCCGTCCGCGCGGCCTGCGGCAAAAGTCCCGGGAGGGTCGACCCTAAAACGAGAATCGGCTTCTTCACCCCCTCGCGGCGAAGCCGCAGTCCCTCGACTAAACTATCAACGCAGAAACCGTCCGCACCGGCGCGTTCGGCCAGACGGGAAAACGCGGTGAGACCGTGGCCGTAAGCATTCGACTTCACGACCGCCCAAAGCTTCGGCCGGGTGCCAATGAGCGCGCGGAACGCATCGAGATTATGAGCGACCGCTTTAGCGTCGAGCTCGATCCACGTCCTAAACTCAGCCGATGACTTTCTTGCCGACATATTTCTCAAGCGCCTTAGGCACCTCGATCTTCCCGTCCTCGGTTTGATAATTTTCCATGATGGCGATAAGCGTCCGGCCGATGGCAAAGACCGTAGCGTCGTTCATGTGCACGAACTCCGTCCGGCCGCCGGCGCGCCGCACCCGGGTCCCGAGACGCCGCGCCTGGTAATCGGTCGTAAGATCGGACGAGTGCGTCTCCCGATACTTGTTCTGCCCCGGCAACCAGGTTTCGATATCAAGATGCCGCGCGTCCGGATCGCCCTGGTCGCCGGTCGAGCAGATAACGACGCGGTACGGCAGTTCAAGCGTCCACATCAGATACTCCTGAATGGCCACGAAGAAATCTTGTTCGGTAATCGAATCCTCCGCCGTCGTGAACGACTCCATCTCCATCTTATCGAACTGATGGAGGCGCAAGATGCCCTTCATATCCTTGCCGTAGCTCCCCGCCTCGCGCCGGAAGCTCGTCGAAAATCCTACGTAACGGAGCGGCAAGGCGCTCTCGGGAATCGTTTCGTCCATGTGCATCGGCCCCAGCGTGTGCTCGGCACTCCCGACAAGATAAAGGTCATCGCTTGGAATGTGATAACGCTCTTCCTTGGGCTCCAGGCGCGCCATGCGTTCAAAAACTTCCGGACGAATCATGGCCGGCGGCACGACAGGCATGAATGGCTTGCCGGTGTAGCCCGGCTTCACGCCTTCGGCGATCGACTGCAGAACTTTGGGATTGTCGAGAATTTCGAGCGCGTACTGGATGAGCGCGAACTCAAGTCGCACCAAGTCGCCCTTAATGTAGGCAAAGCGCGCTCCCGAAACCTTGCTCGCTGTTTCGGTGTCAATGAGACCCAGCGCCTCGCCAAGCGCCACATGGTCTTTGGGCTCCCAGCCGGAGGCTGGTCCGCCTTCGGCGGAAAAATCTCTCGGCTCACCGACCGAGCGAAGCACTTTATTCGCCTCCTCGTCCTTGCCCACGGGCGTGTCTTCGGACGGTAAGTTCGGGATGCGAAGCCAGATCATCCGGCGCTTCGCTTCGAACGAAGCAAGCTCTTCTTCCTTTGTTTTGATCTTTTCTTTGTTAGTTTTCGCGGCCTTAATGTCGCGCTTTTCCGATAATACCTTCTGCTCGGCGCGAAGCGCCTCGATCTCTTGAGTCAGGGCCCGCCAGGGTTCATCGGCGGCGAGAAATTCGTCGACAAGTTTTTGGTCGCCATTTTTTAACCTGACGGCTTCCCGGACCCGTTCCGGCTCCTCGCGGAGCAGTTTAACGTCGATCATACCGTCCATAATACCTCATTACTGGCCCTTTTGAAAAAGACCTAAAAAAAGCACCAACCCCGCGCGTGCCATTGAAAATAAGTGCTTTCGGCCTATAATGGAGGAATGTCCGACTCTTCCTCTCTCGAACCAATCCGCCACTCCCTGGCCCACCTCTTAGCCGCCGCGGTCCTTAAGAAATACCCAGGCACGAAGCTCGGGATCGGCCCGGTCATCGAAAACGGGTTCTACTACGACTTCAAGTTTCCCGAGCCGGTCGGCGATGATATTCTTCCGGAGCTCGAGAAATCGATGCGCCAATTCGCCGCCGCCGGATTGCCCTTCACCGGCCGCGAGGTAACGCCCGATGAGGCAAAAAAACTCTTCGCCGATCAACCCTTCAAGCTCGACCTCATCGAAGAATATGCGGGTGAAGGCCGCACGCTCACCATCTATAAAACCGGCGATATTTTCGAGGACCTCTGCCGCGGCGGACACGTGGAAAACACCAAGACGATTCCGGCCGATGCCTTCGCCCTCACCCACCTTGCCGGCGCCTACTGGCGGGGCAACGAAAAGAACGCCCAGCTCGTCCGTATCTATGGCCTCGCTTTTGGGTTCAAAGCCGACCTTGATGCACACCGGAAAATGCTCGAAGAAGCCAAGAAGCGCGACCACAAAATTCTCGGCCCCGCGCTTGATCTTTTCACTTTCTCCGATCTCGTCGGTTCGGGACTCCCGCTCTGGACGCCGCGCGGCACCATTCTCCGCAACCTGCTCGATGACTTCGTTTGGGAGTTGCGGAAAAAGCGCGGCTATCTGCGCGTCGAGATTCCGCACATCACGAAAAAAGATCTCTACGAAAAGAGCGGCCACTGGGACAAATTCAAAGATGAACTGTTCCGCATCACGACCCGCGAGGGCCACGAATTCGCCATGAAGCCGATGAACTGTCCGCACCACACGCAGATCTACGCGCGCCGGCCCTGGAGTTACCGCGAACTCCCCCAGCGTTACGCCAATACCACGACCTGCTACCGCGACGAACAGAGCGGCGAGCTCGCTGGCCTTTCACGCGTCCGCTCTTTCTCCCAAGACGACGCTCACGTCTTCTGTCGGATGAGTCAGGCCAAAGAGGAATTCCTGAAGGTCTGGGACATCGTTCACGAGTTTTATCCAAAATTCGGCTTCAGCCTGCGCGTCCGCCTCTCGCTCCACGACCCAGAGCACCCCGAGAAATATCTCGGCGACAAAAACGGCTGGGCGGTGGCCGAGGGCATTCTGCGCGAGATCGTCACCGAAAAAAATATCGAGTGGTTCGAAGGGGTTGGCGAGGCGGCCTTCTACGGCCCGAAGCTCGACTTCATGGCCAAAGATGCCATCGGCCGCGAGTGGCAGGTGGCCACCATCCAGCTCGACATGAACATGCCGGAACGCTTCGATCTTACCTGTACGAACGAGAGGGGTGAGAAAGAGCGCATCGTCATGATCCATGCCGCCATCATGGGCTCGATCGAACGCTTTCTCTCGGTGCTTATTGAACACCTCGCCGGCGCCTTCCCGCTCTGGCTCGCTCCAGTACAAGCTGTCGTCATCCCAGTCAGCGAAAAATTCGAAGGTTACGCGAAGATCGTTCTTGGCGCGCTTCTCGAAGGCGGCATCCGCGCCGAACTCTCCCCCGCCGACGAGACCCTCGGCAAACGCATTCGTGAGGCCGAAAAAATAAAGACGCCCTACGTACTGGTCGTGGGCGAAAAAGAAGAAGCGGCTAAGAGCGTGAATGTGCGCCACGCAAAGCGCGGCCCCTCCTCCACCGAGGCTTCGAAGGGCGAGCAAGAAGGCGAGCTCGCGCTCGACGCGCTCCGCGACAAGTTGCTCAAGGAGATCGAGGAAAGAGCCCTCTAAAAATTCCGCAGGCCCCGTGTATAACACGAGGCCCGTCTGATGTCCCGAGGCCGCCACCTACAGGATCTTGCCGATGGCGACCATCTTGGGTCCCTTCCGGCTTCGATGGAATATCCAGCCCACGCCGCCGAGAACGGCGACGCCGATCGCGACCCACAGTCCGTGGTCCGCGAGAAAGCCCATGGCCTCGCTCACGCTAACACCTCCCTTCTTGCCCCGAACCGGGCAACTGGAGTAAACATACTGCTGGTATGCGCCAAATGTCAAAACCATCCATCATCGTTATCCTTGGCCCCACCGCCTCGGGGAAATCCGCTCTCGCCGTACGCCTCGCCACGAAACTGGACGGCGAGATTATCTCCGCCGATTCCCGACAGGTGTACCGCGGCCTCGATATTGGCACCGCGAAGATCGCCCGCCGCGAGATGGGTGGCGTCCCTCATCATCTCCTGGACGTCGCCTCTCCGCGCCGCGTGTTTTCCGTAGCTAGATACCAAATACTCGCTCGGCGCGCGATACAAGATATTCTCCGGCGCGGCAAATTCCCCATCATCTGCGGCGGCACCGGCCAATATATCGACGCGGTGCTCGGCGCCGCGCCCCTGCCGAATGTACCGCCCGACCCGCGCCTCCGCGCGAAACTCGAAAAACTTTCTCCTGCCGAGCTTTTCACGCGCCTCAAAAAACTCGACCCCCGCCGCGCGGACGCCATCGACCGTCACAACCCGCGGCGGCTCGTGCGCGCGCTCGAAATCGTCATCACAACGGGGAAGCCGGTGCCTCAGGCGCAGGCCGCTCCGCACCAACATTCCAACATTCTCAAGAATGTTGGAATGTTGAAAATCTTGAAAGTCGGGCTCTTCCCGGGAGGCGAGGTCCTGCGCCAGCGTATCAACGCGCGCCTCGCAAAAGACCTGCGCCGCGGCCTCATCCGTGAAGTTAAAAATCTTCACGCCGAGGGACTCATGTGGAAGCGTCTTGACGAACTCGGGCTCGAATATCGCTACGTCGCCAAATTCCTCCGTGGCGAGATAAAAACAAAATCAGAACTTGAAACCAAGCTCCAAACCGAACTTTGGCGCTATGCCAAACGCCAAATGACCTGGTTCAAACAGGACATAAATATCATCTGGCTAAAAAATCCAGATGGCGCAGAAAAACTAGTGCGCAAATTTTTGCATACCTAGTTGCGGTGCTCGAAATAATTACTTGAGCGTCTCGGCAAAAAGCTTTTTGAGCGTCTCGGGATTCCCCCGCCCCTTCAGCTTGCCCATCGCCTTGCCGACCAAAAACTGCAAGCTGGCCACCTTGCCCTTCCGATAGTCAGCGGCGGCAGATTCATTATCGGCGATAACAGAAACGATAATCGTCATAAGTTCTGCCTCGTCAGAAACGGTGTGCAGGCCTTCGGCGTTCAAAATCGTCTCGGCGCTCTCGCCGGTCGTAAACATCTTGCGCAAGATGTCTTTGGCCTGACGGCTCATGATATGCCCGTCCACGATCATATCCACAAGAGCCGCGAGCTCCGCCGGATTCACCTTACACTCTGTAAGCGAGATTCCTGTTTCGTTCAAAAGCCCCGCCAGGTCGCTCGTGAGATAGTTAAATAGCAACTCCTGCTCGCTCTTATCGAGTCGCGAAGCGTTCGTCTCGTCACGCTCGGCGAGCTCCGAGGCCGCCTCCTCAAAATATTCCGCCAGGCGCTTGTCCTCGATGAGCGCTCCGGCCTGCGCTTCCGTAAGGCCGAACTCACCAACAAATCGCGCCTGCTTTGCCCGCGGCAACTCCGGCAAGTGGGCCCGGAGATCTTCTGGGTTAAACTTGGCGGTCTCAAAGGGCGGCAGATCCGGCTCCGGGAAGTAACGGTAGTCGTGGGCGTGCTCCTTGGAGCGCTGGGATTCTGTTTTCCGCTTTGTTTCGTCCCAACCGCGCGTTTCTTGCTCCACCTTGCCGCCCTCTTCGAGAATCTTCGTTTGCCGCGCAATTTCGTAGGCGATCGCATCGGCCACTGCCCGGAAGGAGTTTAGGTTCTTGATCTCGGCGCGGATCCCAAGCTTATCGGTTGCCGAAATGGAAACATTCGCGTCGGCTCTCATCTGGCCGCGCTCAAGGTCGGCATCTGAAACGCCGAGGTAGCGGAGAATAAGCTGGAGCTCTTTCATGAAGCGTACCGCCTCCTCGGCGCTCTTAATAACTGGTTCGGTGACGAGCTCCATCAAGGGCACCCCGGCGCGGTTGAAATCAACGAGCGTCGAACCGTCATCCGAATGGACAAGCTTTCCCGCGTCTTCCTCGAGGTGAATGCGCGTAACAGCCACGCCCGCAAGCTCCCCGCCCACGACGAGCGGCAAATCGTACTGCGAGATCTGGTATCCCTTTGGGAGGTCGGGATAAAAATAATTCTTCCGGTCGAACTTCGTGAGTTCGTTTATCTTCGCGCCGATGGCGAGGCCCACCTTGATGACTGACTCGACGGCTTGCCTGTTGATAGTCGGCAACGCCCCCGGATGCCCCAGGCAAACCGGGCAAACGTTCGTATTCGGGCGGCTCTCGTCGGGGTCGTTAACCGAATCGCAAAACATCTTCGTCCGCGTATTAAGCTCGGCATGGACCTCCAGGCCGATAGTTACTTTATAGGTAGGCATGTTAAGCGTGCTTGCCCTCCGTAGTTTTAACGAAGGAGGGGACCTCAAGGCCAATGGTCACTTTGTAGTTGGGCATATTTTTTGGGGGAGGGGGCTTGCCTCGTGGGCGCAAAGCGCCTTTACGGGGCTATTTTAGAACACTTTTCATTTTCGCCAAAACGTCGGCGTGGATCTCGGGAATGGGTCGCTCGCCGTCCAAGATTTCGAGCGCCGGGAAGCGCTGCGCAAGTCCACGGTAAGCTTCGTTTAAGCGCCTGAAGTTGCGCAGGGTTTCGAAAAGTTCCGAGCCCGTCCCCCGTCGAGCAATACGCTCCAGATACACCTCTGGACGGACAAGGAGCGCGAACGCTTTGTCGGGCGTGCGAAATTCGCGATTCAGTTCAATGAGCCACTCGAGGTCAGCATCAAGCGAGCCGTACGCGAATGTGGAAAAAAAATAACGATCGGAGATGACAACCTTGCCAGCCCTAAGCGCCGGTTCGATGACTGTTTCAAGATGTTCGCGACGATCCTCGGTAAAAAGCACCTGAAGCTCCGCCGGGTCGAGAATTTCCTGTTTTTGGAGCACCTGACGGATCATTAACGAAACTGCCGACGCCTCCGGGCTATCAGTTCGCGTTGGTTCGACGGTCAGCAACACGTCGTATCCGCGGCTCACGAGATTTTCCTTCAAAAGATCGGCTTGCGTACTATGACCGCCGCCATCCGGTCCCTCGAAAACGATAAATTTTCCTTTGTGGTTCGTCATCAAAAATAGTGCTAACGCTTAACTCTACCATTCGGGCGTTTCCCCGCGCAACGGAAAATTGACATTGCTTCGGATATTTGATTAAACAAGAGACAGCATCGCCTGATTTCGGGCGGAAAGGAGGCCCAGCGATGAGGGAGAAGATTAGCGACTTACTCAAGGCCCTCTTGTGCGCGATTTATTGGGCGCTCGGGGTGGCGGCGTTCGTAACGATCCTCGTCGCGCCCATCACGCCCGACGCCGCGGCGGCTCTCAAACGGGACGACCACGCTCGCCAGCGGTCGGCGGTCGTGATCATCATTTTCTCGGCGATCATCTTCCTGGCCGTCGCGAGGGTCCACTACGACATGCTCCGCGGCGAAAGGAAAGATCGCGAGGCGGGCTCGCCTCGCTCGTGCTCCGGCAACGCGGGTCGACGACCGACCCCATCATCGTGAAATCGAAAGCGCCCCAGTGCAAATCTGCATCTGGGGCGCTTGAACGTTTCCGGAGAAACTATTTATCCCTCAACTTTAATCCCCATACTGCGGGCCGTGCCCTCGACAATGCGCATCGCGGCCTCGATCTCGTCAGCGTTAAGGTCCACCATCTTGCGTTCGGCGATCGCTCTGACCTGCGCCCTCGAAACCGCGCCCGCTTTGTCCTTCAGGGGATTGGCGGCGCCCTTCTCGATGCCGGCGGCTTTCTTGAGAAGCGAGGCAACAGGCGGCGTTTTTAATTTAAAAGTGAAGCTCCGATCGACGTAGACCGTGATTTCCGCCGGCACGATGTCGCCCGCCATTTCTTTGGTGGCTTCGTTGAACTGCTTGCAGAACTCGGCGATATTCACGCCGTGGGGGCCAAGCGCGGTGCCGACTGGCGGCGCGGGGTTCGCCTTGGTGGCTTCGAGCTGTAATTTGAGGGTTGTCTTGATTTCTTTAGCCATAGTGATCAATGAATGCAGGATTAGGGTATAGGCGCGATAGCTTTTCGTCAAGCGGATTCGCTATCTCGCTTCTAATTTCTATTCTCTAGTTATCTCGTTGTTTATACTTTTCTCACCTGAAGCGAATCAAGGTCGATGGCCGTGTCGCGGCCGAAGACGGGCACCATGACGCGCACGCGGCCCTTCTCTTCGTCTATCTCGGCCACCTTGCCGTCGTAGTCCTTAAAGGGGCCATCGGTCACCTTCACCAAGTCGCCGATGCGCAAGTCCATGTTAAAGCGGCTCTCCTCTTTGCCCATGCGCGAAAGCAGGGCGTCGACTTCTTCCTTGGAAAGCGGCGTGGGCGTGGTGTTGTCGGTGCCCACGAAACCGGTGACGCGCGGGGTGTTACGCACCACGTACCACGAGTCCTCGGCGAGCACCATATCAACGAGCACGTAACCCGGATAGATCTTCTCTTCGACCGATGAACGCCGACCGCCCTTCACGCGAATTTTCTTTTCCTTGGGTACGATGATCTGGAAGATCTTATCCTCCATCGAAAGAGATTCCACGCGCTGCTTCAAGTAGCGTGCCACCGCCTCCTCATAACCCGAGTAGGTGTGCACCGCGTACCACTGACGCGGGTTCTGGCTTTCTTTGGGGTCACTGCTTTGCTGGGGCATTTTAGGTTGGAGAATCAGATAGATTTAAGAACGAAGGCCTTGAGCGCGTAGGTGAAAAGATAGTCGAAAACACCCAGAAAGAGGGCGATGCCGAGGGAGAGGCCAATGACGACCAGGGTGAGGCGCGCGGCTTCAGCCCGGGTCGGCCAGTTCACGTGACGGAATTCCGTCCGCGCCTCCTCAAAGAATGTCTTGATTTTTTTGATCATGCGATCAGGCCCGCCCGCCAGACAAGCCGGATGCTGGCGCGGCAGTCAGGAACACGGCCACTTTACCAAAATGATGGCTAGATATCAAGGTTGCGAACGGCCGCGGCGTGGGCCTGGATAAATTGCTTGCGGGGCTCCACCTGGTCGCCCATAAGGATATTGAAGAGGCGGTCGGCCTTCTCGGCGTCGTTAATCGTCACCTGCTTCATCGTCCGGGTCTCCGGATTCATCGTCGTGTCCCACAACTGCTCGGCATTCATTTCGCCAAGACCCTTGTAGCGCTGAATATTGACGCCAGCGATCTTCTCGCCGCCTTCGCTCTCGGTCGTCGCCTCCGCGACCTCGCCTGATTCTGTCGCCGAGTCACCATCTTTTTCCGCTTTTTGCTTTTTCTTCGCCGCCGCTTTCTCTCCTTTTTGTTTTAGAAGCTCCGCCACGATCTTGTCCTTATCCGCATCAGCGTAGGCATAACGAATATCTTTGCCCGACTGAACGCGATAAAGCGGCGGCTGGGCGATGTAGATGTGGCCCTCCTCAACAAGACGGGGGAAGTAGCGATAAAAGAGCGTGAGGAAAAGGGTCATGATGTGGGCGCCGTCGACGTCCGCATCGGACATGATGATTATCTTGCCATATCGTAACTTCGCCATATCGAAATTGTCGGAGATGGCCGTGCCGAGCGCCACGACGACCGAGCGGATCTCGATATTCGCGAGCATCTTGTCGAGGCGCGCTTTTTCAACATTCAAGATTTTTCCCTTGACCGGCAGGATCGCTTGCGTGCGCCGGTCGCGGCCCGCCTTGGCCGAACCACCGGCGGAATCTCCCTCAACGATGAAGAGCTCCGACTCGCTGGCATTTCGCGATGAGCAATCAGAAAGTTTGCCCGGCAACGTCAGCCCCTCAAAAGCGCCCTTGCGGAGCACCGTGTCTTTCGCGGCCTTGGCGGCCAGGCGCGCCTTCGCGGCCAGAAGGACTTTTTCTATCATCCGCCTGGCTTCTTGCGGCCGCTTCTCCAAAAATTCCTTGAGGGCTTCGTTCGCCACGGCCTCGGTGGCCGTGCGCGCCTCGGGATTCCCCAGACGGGCTTTGGTCTGGCCCTCGAACTGCGGCTCGCGAAGCCGGATCGAGAGAATGGCCACTAGCCCCTCGCGCGTGTCGTCGCTCGTGAGGTTTTCATCTTTCTCCTTAAGATATCCTTCCGCGCGGGCGTAGTTATTCAAAGAGCGCGTCAAGGCCGAACGAAAACCGGTGAGGTGCATGCCGCCGTCTGGCGTATATATATTGTTCGCAAAGGAAAGTTCGCGGGTCTCGATGTCGTCTACATAAAGGAAGGCGATCTCGATATCCATGCCCTCGTGCTCTTTTTGGGCGTGGAATATCTCTTCTTGAAGCGCCTTCTCATCGCGGGCAAGATACTTCACGAAGGACTTCAAACCGCCCTCGAAATAAAAGCTGTAGTTCGCGAACGGCGCGACACGCTTGTCGAGTATATTGATGCGCACGCCTCTTGTGAGGTAGGCCTGCTGGCGAAGGTGGTCGATGATCTTCTTCTCGTTGAAATCCAACGCCGTCGAAAATATTTCTTTGTCTGGGAGGAATGATACCTTCGTCCCCGTCCCCGTGGCCCCGCCAATGCGCCTCACCTTCGCTTTCGGTTTGCCGCGCTCGTATTCCTGCATGTAAAGTCCTCCCTCGCGGCGCACCTCGACTTTCAACCACTCCGAAAGCGCGTTCACGACCGAGACGCCCACCCCGTGAAGACCGCCGGAAACTTTGTACGAATCGCCGCCGAACTTACCGCCCGCGTGAAGGGTGGTGAGGACCGTTTCGAGCGCCGAGACCTTCGTTTGCTTGTGGATGTCGACAGGAATGCCGCGGCCGTCGTCCTCGACCGTCACGATATTTTTTGGCAGAAGCTCGATGGTAATGTTATGGGCATGGCCGGCCATCGCCTCGTCGATCGAGTTATCAACGACCTCCCACACGAGGTGATGGAGACCGTCTGTGCCCGTCGAGCCGATGTACATGCCCGGGCGCTTACGAACGGGTTCGAGGCCCTCTAAAACGTAAATATCCTTCGCGTTGTACGAAGCGCTCGCCGACTGCTTGAGGTCGTTTTTATCCTTTAAATCCTTGGTCTTTTTGGTCATAAAACAAAACAAGAGCCGGTGCTCCAGCCCCCTTATCTTATCACAAAATGGGTCCCCAAAGCAACCGAAAAATCAGGAAAATAGAGCCCCAAAAAGGCGCGGCAAGAAGTTCTTGCCGCGCTCTTTTGAAAAACACGCCTCAAACCACCCTACTCTAACCCGCCGCCTGATTTTTTATCGTTGAGGACTTTGACGGCGAGATTGGCGGCATTCTTCATAGTTGCTTGCTCTATCATGTCATTCATTTCCACCGAGGGATTTCCCTCTTGGGCTCCGAGGCGGGCGTTCACGAGATTAAAGAGATAGTTTCGGCGGCGCAAATCGTCTTCGGGGATAACCGCGGTCTCTTTCACTTTTTCCATACCGTCCCCGCTACCACCTTCGACGAAGCGCTCTATCATCACCTGCCCGTCCTGGGTTTTGGCCAAGATTCGCCAGTCACCCGTCCAACCCTTGTTCTTGTCCCACCCCCAAACCCTGTCGCCACTATCAAGCTTCGCCAGTCGAGACGAGATCTCTTTTTCCAAACCGTCGCGATACTGAGCCATCTTTTCTGAATCGTTCGCGCCAACCCCAACAAGCTCCATAATAAAAGCGAAGCTCGGCTCCTCGGGCTGACCACTCTCCGCCGCAACGCCTTCCGGCTCACCGGTTGCCGCCGTATCTTTCATGCTTTCCATTGTACTCTTTTTTATTGAAATTGCCTTCCCGACTTTTGTCTCGTTATTGTATCATATAACGCGCGCAATTGTCAACCCCGTTAGAGGTACATTCAACTTTCAAGCGCAACACCGGTTAGTTCATAGAAT
>ERZ1292623.1341-Hain-H51-01um-R1-1341-length-23936-cov-10_pt1 | contig 23936 bp, 29 predicted proteins | sample MGYA00564398_ERZ1292623 | MGnify/ENA primary metagenome ERZ1292623 (study PRJEB36523, sample SAMEA6512633) | groundwater metagenome | collected 2019-01-07 | study: AquaDiva: Metagenomics assemblies of 32 groundwater samples | reverse complement strand
CTAGTTTATAAACCTTTCTATTTAGTTTAATTAATAAGTAGTAACAAAATAAAATTAAAAAAATAAAAAATATTTTATCTTATCTGGTAAACAGCCTGAACACTTGAGCTAACTGTAAGCTCTTGAGGATTTATCTGAGTTGCAGCTTTTCTCGCATCAACACTATTATCACTTGCACTAGCTCCTTCAGCCATAGCATACAAAGGATAAGGCCTATAGTAATAATCATTAGTGCTTATACTTATTAGCTTGCCTAATTTTTTATCAGCACCTTTAGCAACAGCTTCTGCTTTAGTTTTAGCATCTTTTGTTGCAGATTCAATAGCTTGTGCTTTCAAATCATTTTCTTTTTCCTGAGTAAACTCAAAGTTAATATAGCTGATTAAAGCGCCGTTATCAACTGCAGAATCAACTATCTTCCCGGTTAAATCAAAATCATCTGTTTTAACCTTCAACTGATTTATAGTTTTATATCCCTTAAGCTTCTGCTGTCCAGTTTCCCAAGAATAATCAGGGTAGATATTATACTGTACATTTTCAATTTCAGAATCTTTAAATCCCAAGTACCTTAGTTCTCTACTAACCTTTTCACTTATTTCAGAATTTGCATTCTTTGAATCTTCTGCACTTAAGTTAGTTGTTTCTATAGAAATATACACAGAAACTAAATCAGGTTCAGAAAAAATCTCAGAATTTCCCTGAACAGAAACTGTATTGCCACTTGCAGGAACATCACCATTTACATTAACATAAACATATGCTCCAATAGCTACTAAAGCAACCACAAGTACTAAAAATACGCTTAATTTTCCAAATACCATCTAAATCTTACCTCCTTTCATTTTATTTTTTATCATTTTATTTTTATTTTATTCGTTTTGGGAACCTTTGAGCCATTAGGCTCGGTTCCTTGAACCTTTAGGTTCGGTTCCTTTTCAGAACCTTTTCGGAACCCTTCTAAAGGTTTATTTTCATTCCAATTTTCTCCAATTTAATATCATAAATAAGATTAATGCAATAATGCCCCCAGCTAAAAACCATGCCCATATTTGAGGAAAATTTATAGAGTTGCTAACTGTTGTCTGTGCAATCATAGGCGCAACATTTCCAACACTTCCAGCCCCACCAGAAGAACTTGCAAAATCAGCAGATTTTTCTGCCAAATTTGCTGTCTGATAAACACTAGAAGAATAAATTTTAACAATAAATGCAGAAATTCCTGTTAAAATCAAAGCTCCAAGAATACTTTTTACTGTATTTGAATTTTTAGGAGAAATAATTATTTTTTTGTTTGCAACTTTATATTTTAACACTTTTTTACCCTTAACACTCCACATCCAGTTTTTAGAACTTTCAATTAGCCCAGCTTCAATAAGATTTTTAATATTATAATTAACAGTATTTGCAGGCAATTTTAGTTCATTGGAGATTTCACCCTCACTTGCCTCTTTATCAGCTAAATACTCAAGAATCTTTTTAGATGTTTTATTAGATAATACATCTGTAAGTATCTTTAGCTTTTCATCATCTAACTCAAGCATAATATATTTTTTACTCATTTTACTAAACTAAAGCTTAATCAATTGCAACTTCAGAAATACCTCCCATAACAGGATATGCATAATATCTTTCTTCCCCATAAGGAAGTTCAACTTCATTTATCTCTTGCAAATCATCTAAATCATTTGCTTTAATAAATCTTCTTGAGATTGTATATAACACATCGTCCATATACAAACTTCTTTGAACAGCACTTTCACTATAATAATATCCTTGCCCTGATTCATTTTCCTTATGATCTATCTTTCCCCTTAATTCAATACCATCTAAATCAATATTAAATACATAAGCTCCTTGCCAGTATCTATAAATTGGATAAACTCTTCCGAACTGATTCTCTTCTTTTCCAGTTTCTTCACTATAAGAAATAGGAATTACTAAAAGCTCTTTCTCTCTATCAAATAAAAATGCCTTATGATCATAAAGAGCATTTGAATCAGACCATTTTTTATCAACTTCATATTTTGCAACTTCTTTTGGATTTTCAACATCTGAAACATCAAATAAAGCTATTTTCAAACCTTGTACTCTACCTTCTTCATTTGCTTCTTTACCAATACCAATTATATGATTTTCATCATAAGGATGCAAATAATTTGAAAATCCAGTAACTTTCAAATATCCTAAAACTTCTGGATTTCTAGGATTAGATAAATCAATAACATACAAAGGATCTACCTGTCTAAATGTAACCATATAAGCTCTCTCTTCCATAAACCTAGCTGAATAAATTCTCTCTCCTTGAGCTAAATCCTCAACACTTCCAATTATTTCTAAATCATCATTCAAAACATAAAGATGATTCAAACTATTTCCACCCCAACCACTAGTAGTAGTTGCAATTCTTAAATTTCCACCATACTCATCCATTGAAAACTGATTCAAAACATATCCTGGAACTTCTCCAACAGCTTTATAATCTATATCCATTTCATCAATTTCTATTCTACGAATAATAGTCTTAGTTCTCTCTTTAGAAACTTTAATCTCAAACTCTCCCATTTTTTCCATAAGCTCTTTATCAAACTCTTCTTTTTCATCACTTAATAAAGAGTCAGAGTAATCTTGAACAATTCTACCAACTTTTTCATATTTTTTATATGATTGAATATCACTCTCCATTATATCCTGAACTTTATCAGCTTCACTTTTAGGAAGAACTTCTAAAAATACATCATCAATTAAATCTTCATAATAACTTTCATAAGAATAATATTTTTGGTTAGTCAAATAAATATTATCTTCTGAAACAAAAATACTCCCAGAACCGCCAGTAAGATATATTTTATTTTCAACCTTTCCATTATCAAGATTTAAAGCCATTATAGAACTATAAATATAACTTCTATCAGGATAATCAAAATAAGCTATATCACTAGGTGCTATAACTTTCTGAACACCATCAATTTGCAATTTAGGAATACCTATATTCTCTCTTCCAATATATTTAGTAGAAATAACATAAACATAATCATCAATCATTCTTGCATCTGTATAACTTCCTTCAGTTACAACTTCTCTTTCAAGTTTCGGATTTTCAACATCTAAAACACCATAAACTCTTATTGTAGTAAAAGTTCCGCCATCACTCGGGCAAGGAGCTCTCTTACAAACAATTCTATTTTGCACATATTCACTAGAAAAGACAATTAACTTATCATCGTTAAGGAAAATATCGTTAATACTTTTATTAATATTAATTTCAGATAAAATTTCCATATCTTCAGCAGGAAAAGCACCAACAATAACAACTTTAGTTCCTGAAACAGCATAAATATACTTGCCATCATTTTTTACAATATCTGGCTCATCAACACCTTGTATTTGAATATTAGTAGTTGAATAACTATCAGCACTTTGAGATGACTTTGAACTTCCAGCAAAACTATCTGAAGCTGCAGGAGCATCAGATTCTAAACCAGCTGCAAAAGCTCTTTCTCCAACAAAACCAAACCCGTAATAATTATCATTCGCTGTTTTATTAATAAAATTTTCAATTTCTTGATAAGAACTAAAACTTTTCAATTTGTCAGAATATGAATCTCCAATTACGGGCTCTGGATTTTGAATAATCACTCCAGCAATAACTATCAAAACAACTACAGCCAAAATTCCTGTTAAGGTTAATATCCATTTCATAATTTTACTATGAAAAACCCATATTTAAACAATTTGAAGGCTTCAAACGAGTTTGAAGTAACCCATACCAAAATATCTTTAAACTTCAATTAATAAAAAAACAAATGAGAGTGTGTGCTTTAGGTTCTGGATCTTCAGGTAATTGTTTCTTTATATCAGATAACAATAAAGCAATTTTAATTGATGCTGGTCTAAGTTGCAAGGAAACATTCAGAAGATTAAATTTAATTAATCAAAACCCAATTGAAATTAAAGCGATATTTATAACTCATGAACATTCAGATCATGTTAGGGGCGCTGATGTCATAGCAAGAAATCTTAATATTCCTATTTTTGCCACAAAAAAGACTGCAGATAATTCAAATTTATGCAACAATAAAAATTTAATTAAAATAATAAAAAACAATGAAACAATAAAAGTAGGGAAAATGAGTATTGAAGCGTTCTCTAAATCACATTCGGCTTCTGATCCTGTCTCATATAGTATACTTTCAAAAAAAAGAGTTTCCATAATAACTGACTTAGGCCATACATGCCAAAATACTATAGATAAGATATCAAAATCAGATTTATTATTTATAGAATCAAATTATGATGAAGGAATGTTAGAAAATGGACCATACCCTTACTATCTAAAAAAATGGATTAGTGGAAATGATGGACATTTATCAAATACTCAAACAGGACTCTGTGTTTTAGAACATGGAAAATCAAGACTAAAAAATGTTGTCTTATCTCATTTAAGCAAATTCAATAATCACCCAGAAATTGCCCTTAAAACTTTTAAGGATTTAATAAAAGAAAGAAAAGACTTAAATCCAAGTGTACATATCTCATTAAGAGATGAGCCAAGTAAGATTTTTAGTTTATAGTCAAATGTTACTATTAAAAATAAATTAATATTATGAAACAAACTAAAATATATACATATTTGAACAAATATCTTTTTAAACACACAATTCCCTTAGATAGTATGAATAAATGGTTTGAGATACTACTCGGATTAATACTAGTATTAGGTACAATACTCATAGGTTGGTACTCTCACACAGGCTCATGGACCTTTCTAGGATTGTCATGGGACTTTGGCAGTGCTGCTTGGCTAACACTTAAAGGAGCAGTTATCTGGGGAGTATTTTTCCTTGGACTATTATTCTTATTACTAGGTATAAGCGATCTTAAGAATTAATACCTATAAAGTTCAAACTAAACACAATATCCTTATAAGCCTCGCCTTCGGCTCGGCTGTATCTAATTTGCCTTGTCCAAAAGCTCCTCTTGCTCGCTTTTTCCAAAGTTATCCATACTAATCTTAACATAATGTAAATCTAGAAAAATTTAACCTAACCCCAAATTAATGCTTATAATACATAAAAACCAACTTTTCTAATAATATCTCGAATTATAGCTTAAAACCAGCAACAACTCTTAAGAGGTAACCAAGGTTTAAATTAATAGCTATATTCTAAATGTTATAATTTATTAAAAAAGAGTTGTGAAAAAACATTCAGAAATTAAAAAATGCAAAATCAAGAACTAATCTCAAGGGTAAAAGAACTTAACCTAGATAAAATAACACATTTTTCAGGTTCATCACCTCCTGAAATATTTATAGGTAGAAAAGATTATCCAAATGTTTATTCGGGAGTTTTATCTCCGATAGAATATGGAAATACTGAAAAATTCAGCTCTCCAGAAAACTGGTTTAAGCACAGATACAAAATAGAACAAATCCTTGACTATAGATCAAAATTAATCTATTCAAGATTTAAAGTAAACATTAAATCTCCGCAAAACACTCCTTTAATTAAACCAATGTCAGAAATTGCAATGTCTAACAAATCTGTTTCAGCAGAATTTTTCCTAGAAAGACCTGTAAAATTTTCTCCAATACAAGAATTAAGCGTGCCTTTTATAGGAAATCCTGCTCCATTAAAAAATTTAAAACTTGAAGAAAATCCAAAAATTGATAAAAATGTAGATTATATAGTAAATGATGAAAAATTAAAATCTGCAGAAGGCATAAAATATTTATATGAATCTAATGTAACAATAACAAATATAGTAAAAATTCTTTCAGCAGGTCTTTTGGGAATAAAAGATCAAAGAAAATTAGTTCCGACACGTTGGAGTATCACTGCAGTTGATGATACTTTGTCAAAACAATTGCTTGAAAAAATAAAATACTACCCTGAACTAAGTGAAATAAGATTATTCAACAGTGAGTATTTAGGAAATCATTATGAAATACTTCTTATACCTGATACATTTTCATTTGAAGTAATTGAAATTTCATTAAAAAACAAAGGTGTTTGGAAAGATTATGAAAGTGTTTTTGGAAGAAAAAAATATGCTGAAGATGTTACAGGTGCTTATTATGCAAATAGATTAGCCGTGTGTGAATATTTAAATGAAATAAGGCGCCAAGCAAAATGCATATTTTTCAGAGAAGTTCGCCCAGAATATAATGCTCCTTTAGGAGTAGGTATTTTAAGAGAAGTTTCAAGAGATGCCTTTACTAAGTATCCTGAAAAATTCCAAACAATCAATGAAGCTTTAAAAAAAGTTGAAGAAAGATTAAAACAGCCTGTATTAAATTTCACAACTCAATCTGCACTTCTAAAAGATCACGGCAAACAAAAGAAGTTAACTGACTGGGATTAAATAAAAAATCATTTCAAAAAAACAATCAAACCAGCTTCTATAAATGAGGCAATTAATAATAAAGGTATTATAATAAATATAAAAACTCTTATTGAATTAAAAAAATTAAAAGACAATTTATTCCTTAAACTTTTGTTTAAAATTGTTAAGATTAAGATAATTAAAAATATAATTGGGAAAAACAAAAGGCAAATAATTACATAAATACTTAATGGAATTCTAGGAAGTTCTTTCTTATAAAATAAAAGACAATTAATCATTAAATCAATCCCTAATCTAATTCCAACAGCAAATGAAATAAATATCGCAGGTAATTCAAAAATTCCATGAGGCAATAATCTCCACACTTCTGTAATATTTGTTTTCTCTACAACCATGCTTGTAACAGCTCCAACAAAATATGCATTAAAAGCTAAAGACAATGCTGGAAATAAACCAAAAAATAATCCAAGGAAAATAGCTAAAAAAGCTATACTCAAATTATTACTAAATATAAACCACCACATCCCAAAAAAACCTAAACCTTCAGTTTCTTTCAAAACCTGACTTATCCATTCTTTTATCATATTCATAACCAATTCTGGTATAGGAACAAAAAATCCAATTGCGAAAAAAATGCAAAAAACTAAAATAACTGATAATAAATAATACTTAGACTCTTTAAGAAACTCCCAAGTTTCTTTATATCCTTGGAACAAACTATAATTCTCTTTTTTTCTTAATCTTTTATTTCTCATATTAATTTCAAAATCACAATGTCTTTACCTTATTTATACATCCTTTATAACCTTTAATTTTATCCTTTAAACACATAATACCTTTCTTAATTTATCATTGATTTATTATTTATTTTATTTGATGGTTATATTAACTTTATTTTTAATTTATTTTGACCTTTTCTTTTCCATTATCTTATTTTATATATTTATTTAACATCTCAATTTTTCTTGAATATCTTTTTTTAAGATAAAAACCATAAATTATCCCCACTAAAAATCCGCCGAAATGTGCTGTATTACCTATAGGCAAACCAGTACCAGCTGAAACAAGCCATGTAGCAAATAAAACAAGGGGAATCATAATATATGCTGGAAGTGAAAAAAATGGAAAAAAGATTATAGAAAATTTCAATTTAGGTGTTAAAACAACAAAAAGCCCTGCTATTGCAAATATTGCCCCTGAAGCTCCAACACCTGCTATAAGCGGGCTTCCAAATATCTTAGCTCCTAAATCTGTATTACCAAAAAATCCTGAAAGCAGAACAAAGGCAACTCCAGCTATCAGACCAGATACTATATAAAACCAAAAAAATCTTTTCCTTCCTATTACTTTCTCACAAAAACTTCCCAAAGAAAAAAGCACAAACATATTAACTAAAAGATGTGCTATTCCTCCATGCATAAACATACTTGTAACAAAAGTCCACAAATATTTGCCTTGAAGAATATAGCTTGGCTGTAAAGAAATATACTTAGAATAATCCTGATTAATTAACATTAACGGAAAAGCTATTGCAAAAAATAACACATTAACAATTATTAGCCAAGCTGTAACACTTAATCTCGGAAAATTAAACTTATTTATATTCCTCTTTGTATATTTTCTCAAATCAGACTTCATGATTATTTCTTTTTAATGCTTTTCTTATTCTTTTTAAATAATTTTTTCTTATTCTTTTTAAATAATTTTTTGTTAATTTTTTTCTTTTGTTTTTTATGTTCTTTGGATTTCAATTTTTTTATTTCTTTCTTAGCAATATTTCTTCTGTTTTCTAAAGATTTTCTTCTTTCAATTTTTTTATCTCTGGCAAGTTTATCAGATTCTTTTTTTATTCTTTTTTCCTTCTTAGATCCAATCACTATAAGTTCTTCTTCAATTTCTTTAAGTTTTAATTTAATCCTATTAATATTATTATGAATATCTTTTATAGATTTGCTGTTATCTTGCAACTCATAAACTTCTCCACACTCGGGACAAATAAAATCATGCAGCAAAGCAGTCTCTTCAGTAACCTCAATATTACACTGCTTGCATATATAATATCTTTTTTCCTCTCTGCTTTTAAGCTGGTTTTCCAATTGTGTAATTTCACTGAACAAAGTTTTTTTCAATAAAAGAAAAGCTCTTTCTTCATTAAATGTCCAGAAATAAGTATACCATCCTTTCTTCTTATCTTTTTTCCTTATAAAAGAAACAAGACCTTCATCACTTAACTTATAGAGAATATTTCTTGTCTGATTAATGGTCAACCCTAATTTTTTAGCAATTATAAATTCATTAACATTATTCTTTCCTAAAAGTAAATCAACGATATTAGCAGAGTTCTTTCCTCCAACTACAACTGACACATCTCTAAGCAAATCAACTTTAGATAAGTCTAAATTTTTATTAGCGCTTTTTGCCATGTTAATTAATAAAAAATCATAGTTTAAAAATTATACTCTTAAAATCATTTTGTGCAAATTTATGCATTTAGACTTGGATAACTTTTTAAACTACTAAAAACAATTATATACTATAAAGTATATATTAAAAAAGAGGCAATATGGGACTATTTAGAAGAAAAAAGGAAAAGCAGGAAGTGCCTGAGCTTCCACAATTGCCAAGATTACCACCTATTCCTTTCCAAGATACAACTAAAATACAAGGCATACCAATAAATAGCGAAGAAGATTATAGAAAATCTACCCTTCCATCATTTCCAACTTCTAACTTTGGTAATAAGATAAATCAATCAACTATAAAAGAAGCTGTAGAAGAGTCAGAAAATAACGAAAACTCTGAATCAAGATATAATGAACCTGAATTTTCACACATGGTTCCAAGCATAATACCAAAAATACCTATGCCAATGAGACCACAGATTAATAAAGTAAGATCACTAGAAATGTCAGATTGGAATAATAGAAATACTGAAACAAGAGTAAAACGAACAGAACCGATATTTGTTAAACTTGAGAAATTTGAAAATGCTCTTTCTACATTTAATGAAATAAAATTAAGGATTGGGGAAATAGACTCTTTGCTGAATGATATAAGAGAAGTTAAAAGAAAAGAAGAAGCAGAATTAGAAGAATGGCAAAGAGAAATCGAAACCATAAAAGCTCGTTTAGATCAAATTGATAAAGAAGTATTTAACAATTTATAAAATGCCAAATAAAAACGATATTCTATATTCTCAAATAAATTATGAAAGTGCACTTTCTGCAAAAAAAGATGTTTTAGAAATAGAAAGAAGTTTTCTTAATATTATGCAAAAAATAGAAATCTACAGATCTTTAAGAAACAAAGAATTTGTTATAAAGCTAAAGCTAAAAAATACTCTTAAAGAAACAAAAGATAAAATATCCCATATAACTGAAAGTTTGCCACATCCTCATGGGGTAAAAGCAATAAAATCAAATATTATTGAAACTGAAAAAAAATTCAAAGAATCAAAAAAATCCAAAATAGAAAGGGATTTAAAAGAAATCCAGGATAAATTAGAAGAGCTTTCTAAGTAAATTAAATTTTAAAAATAAATAATTTCATATATGCTTAAAATATCATAAATATAACCTAATATTCATTAATCTATAAATTAATCAATGATAAATAAGGTAAAAGTATTGCATAATTAAAACCACAAAAATCATCTATTTTGACATTTAGGATAAATTAAACCAAGATTGAAATTTTATTTTGCATACAAATAATATACTTAGACATTTAAAATCTTAAAACTGACACCTCTTAGCTTTACAATATCAATAATATCAAAATTTTTAAACATCCTAATCATAAGAATTTAATGAAACAATCTTCAATTCAAACAAGGCAAGAACTAATCAAATTATACCTGGACTTTTATAAAAGCAAGAGCCATAAAATAATTCCAAGTGCTTCTCTAATACCTGAAAATGATCCAACTGTTTTATTTACAACAGCCGGTATGCACCCTTTAGTTCCTTTCTTACTTGGCCAGAAACATCCTCTAGGAAAAAGAATAGCAAATGTACAAAAATGTATCAGAACTCAAGATATAGAAGAAGTAGGTGATTCTATACATAATACTTTTTTTGAAATGTTAGGCAACTGGTCTTTAGGAGATTATTGGAAAAAAGAAGCTATTAAATTTACTTTTGAATTTCATACGAAAGTCTTAGGAATTCCAATTGAAAAATATGCTGTCTCTGTTTTCAAAGGAGATAAAGATGCTCCAAAAGATGAAGAGTCTGCAAAAATCTGGAAGTCACTTGGAATTAAAGAAGATAAAATAGCTTACTTAGAAAAAAGTGATAACTGGTGGGGTCCTGCAGGAGAATTTGGCCCTTGCGGACCAGATACAGAACAATTCTACTGGACAAATAACAAAATAAATCCGCCGAAAAAATTTGATCCAAAAGATAAAAACTGGGTTGAAATAGGAAATGATGTTTTAATGGAATATAATAAGACAAAAAAGGGTTATGAAAAAGCAACTCAGAAAAATGTTGATTTTGGTGGAGGTGTTGAAAGAACTTTGGCAGTATTAAATGGATTAGATGATATTTATCAAACTTCTATATTTTTGCCAATAATTAAAGAAATAGAAAAAATCTCAAGCAAAAAATATACTGATGAGAAAAATAAAAAAGCTATAAGAATAATAGCAGATCATACAAAAGCAGCTGCATTCATCCTTGGAGACGCAAGAGCAATAAAACCAAGTAATGTTGGGCAAGGTTATGTTCTTAGAAGATTAATTAGAAGAGCAGTAAGATATGGAAAACTATTGGGGATAAAAACTAATTTTATTGCTAAAATTGCAGAATCAGTTCTTCCAATTTATTCTGATTACCAAGAATTAAAACAAAATAAACAATTTATCATAAGTGAATTAAATCTTGAAGAAGAAAGATTTAACTTAACATTAGAAAAAGGTTTGAAATTAATTGAAAAATTATTCAATGAAAAAAAGCCCATTATAAAAGAAAAATTTGAAGAATTAATGAAAAATCCAAATAAAAGATTACTAATTGGAAGGTTGTTGGAAAATAAAAGAAATAGCAAGCCATATTCATTAAAAGAGCCTAATTTAAAAGGATCAGAAATTGATAATGCTATAATTTCAGGAACAGATGCCTTCTTATTATTCCAAAGTTATGGATTTCCACTAGAACTTACTGATGAATTAGCTATGACTAAAGGATTACTAGTAGACCATCACGCATTTAGAGAAGAATTTGAAAAACATCAAGAGCTTTCAAGAACTTCAAGTTCAGGAATGTTTAAATCAGGATTAGCAGATAATTCTGAAATTGTAAAAAAATTGCATACAGCAACACATATGTTAAACGAAGTTTTAAGAATTATACTAAAAGATAATAATATAAAACAAAAAGGTTCTAATATAACTCCAGAAAGATTAAGATTTGATTTTAATTTTCCAAGAAAACTAACAGATGAAGAAATTAAAAAAATAGAAGAATTAATGAATAAAAAAATTAAAGAAAATCTAAAGGTAGTAAGAGAAGAAATACCATTTAACCAAGCTATTAAATCAGGAGCTCAAGGTGAATTTGGAATGAAATATCCTGAAATGGTTTCAGTTTATACAATAGAAGATAAAAAAGACAAAAAAGGTTTTTTCAGTAAAGAAATCTGCACAGGCCCGCATGTCAGCAACACAAAAGAAATTGGGCATTTTAAAATTATCAAAGAGGAAAGCGTAGCAGCAGGAATAAGGAGAATTAAGGCTGTTGTTAATTAAAAATTTAAATCCCAACTTCACTAAAAGCTTTTTCTATAGGCATGTGTAAATCATTTTTTGACAAAGATTCATCAGCTCTAAGAGTATCTGCAGCCCATCTATATCTAGGAGCTTTTTCTAAAAAAGGCTTAATATAAGTTTTATCATACCAAATATTAAACCTATTTCTCTGAGATTGAAACTTGCCATGGTAACCATTAGCTTCTTCTGTAAAAAAATGAGCAAAAGCAGTCTGAAAATCAGGATGATTATTATAAACCATAAATGCAGCAACCCAAATCATCTGATGTAAATTTCTGTGAGAAATATCAGGTACTTGTACAATTACTCCAGAATCTATCATTTGTATAAGTCTAGAATGATAAGCTTCAATCTCCTCTTTAAAACCTCTAGGAGTTTCTTTAATCAATGTTTCTATTTCAGAAATAGTATCTGCAAATCTAAAATCAACTCTGCTATAATCAAAATTCATAAAAAACACACAACTTAACAATATTTAACTCTTTCCCTTATTTGACATATTTAATCTTTAATCAAAGGCACAAAAGCAAATCCCGGAAACTCTTTTTTGACAATACTTTTTTTAGTCTTTTTTATCTGAAAAATACTGTTCTTAACAGGCATAACTAAAATTCCTTCTTCTTTTAAATGTTCAATAAAAATCTGGGGAATTGTATCAGAAGCTGCACTTACTAAAATCCTATCAAATTTATCAAGCTTAGAAATTAAACTAAAAGCATTACCAGAAGTTATTTTTATGTTCTTATAATTTTTCAAAACTTGTGCACTTTTTTCAGCAAGTTCTTTAACTCTTTCAATCCCAATAATTTCTGATTTTTTATTTTTACAAATCTCATTAATTAAAGCTAAAACATATCCACTTCCAGAACCTATTTCTAAAATTTTTTGATTGCTTCCTAAATTCAACAAAGAAAGCATAAAGGCAATAGTATATGGCTGTGAAATTGTCTGTCCATACCCAATTGGCAAAGCTTCATCAAAGTAACTATGCTCTTTAAACTCGCTTTGAACAAAATCTTCTCTATTAACCTTTTGAAAAGCTACTACAATACTTTTAGAAAATCCTGCATTTTTTAAACTATTAATTAATTCTTTTTTATTCATTTTCAAACACCTTAAGAAACAATTATTTTACAAGATAAACTTTGTCATTTGGCCTTACTTTATCGTCAACTTTCAGGCCTATTGAATCTTTATTCTTCGCTTTTGTTATTGCTTTATGCTCTATTTGCATACTCTTAATTTTCTGTTCAAAGTTTGTTGTGCTCCCCACTACATGTATCTTATCTCCAACGCTCAAAGTTCCAGAAAGTTCAATAACTGCCACTTGCACTTTATCAAAAAAATGTTTTACTGTGCCAACTTCTTTTTCCATAATAAACTAAGCAAATCAAATTATATAAAATTATCTAAAATCAAAGTCTAGAAATGTTTAATAGTAATATCTTTTGGGTATTCAAATCTAGACAATACGTCATAGGCACATGTATAAAGCCCATTAATAACATATTCTAAAAGTAAATCCACACTAGGTCTAGAAGATAAATCATCATTAGAGCCTTCAGCGATTTTTGCAATTTCATCCCCTCTTCTTTGTAAAAGATAATCTTGAAATTTAGTTAAACCAGCCCTATCAATAGCTTCAACCAAGACCTCATTATCTCTCACTCCGCTAACAGCTGCTTCCATAATAAGAATAAAGCATATACATATATATAATTTATTGGTATTTTAATAAACAAATGACAATAATTAACAGTAAAATTTAAATATGTGTTATATTTAGTATAAGAATAACTAAATAAATTAAACACCTAAAATGAACCTGACTGAATCTGAAAAAAGAATAATCAATGTACTAATAAAAGATTCAAGAAAATCCTACAGAGATATAGCAAAAGAATCAAAAGTAAGTATTGCTACAATCTCTAACAAAATGAAACTGTTCAATAAAGAAGGAATAATAAATGGTCATACAACCTTAATTGATTATGATAAACTCAACTATGATTTACATGTAATGATAAGTGTAAAGGTTTCTCAAGGTAAAGAAGTGACAGTTGAAAAAAAACTTTTTAACAATCCAAATGTTACATCAATTTATGACATAACAGGTGAATTTGATGTTCTTGTAATAGCCAGATTCAAAAACAAGAAATCTTTGGATAATTATTTGAAAGCAATCCAAGCTTATGAATTTGTAGAAAGAACACAAACAAATCTTATTCTTAATACTATAAAAGAAAGGCCAATAGAACTATCTTAATTCAACGTTTTCACACCATTCACACTTCTTATTTGGGCAATCACCATCGAGCAAAATCAAAGCTTTTTCAAAAAGAAATTCAGCATTTTTAATATTTATGGGAATTTTTTTCAAAGTTGTATCAAATAAAACCTCTCCAGTATCACTCACTTCTGAAGGCACATAAAAAAGTAAGAAAGAAAAATCTTCAGTATCATAACCATTTTTTCTCAGCAAAAAATTATAAATATCCATCTGGTTTTTATAATAATCAGTAGTATTTTCTTTAAGTTTATACCCTCTTGTTTTATAATCCAAAACAATTAATTTATCATCTTTAACTAAAATATTATCAACAGCTCCAAATAAAATATTTCCATCTTCATCTTCCCACCATATTCCTTTAAGATTATTCTGCCATAAACTAAGCAATTCTTTTTCATCTTCATCTCTTCCAAAAAGCCCCATATTTTCACAATTTCCATCATTGCATAATTCTGGAGGTAAAAGATTCTTATCTCTAAATTTATTAAAATGTTTTTTAAGAATATTATCCATTCCACTTGGCAAAGAAGGAAAAATACCGCTTGGTCTTTTCCACATATTATGTTTATCTAACCAAAAACATCTCTGGCACTCTTCCATAAGACTGATAGATGATGGAGATAACTTATATGTCATAAATAAAAAATAGTTCCATAATATAAAAACTTATGTAAAGAAGGGGAAAAACATTCACCTCTTTTTTCCCCTCAGTGTTAATTAAATAAAGCTAAAGATATTTATAAACCTTTTCTATCATTAAGTCAAATATCAAACTCAATATTCCAATAATATCACATGTCCTTGAAAACATCCTAAATAAAAGTGAAATTAATCTACAAATCAATCAATGATAAATTAGGTAAAGATATTGTATAGTTTAAGGATAAATTATTTTAAGATATAAGGTTTACTTTACACTAGTTGTGAACCATTTTCAAATTTATTGGATAAAAATTCCAGGTCTTCCAGGTTTTGCTTTAGAACTCTTAGATTCAGGGTCATATTTTGCTTTATCATTAACTGCAAAAACCTTAACATTTTTGTTAATTCTTTTATTTAACATCTTTTCATTATAATTTTCTTTTTCATTTGGCAAAACATAAAGATAAACTTTTTCTCCATCTTTATTTTGTTTTTCTTTGACAATTTTTAAAATATTTAAAATATCACTGATAGTTTTCTCCAAATCTTCTTCCTGCTTTTCCAATTTCAAATCAATTTTTTTCTCATCAGCAACAGGCCATTCTGCAAGAGAAATAAATCCTTTTCCACCAATTTTTTCCCACAACTCTTCAGCAATGTGTGGTGCAAAAATAGAAAGTATCTTCAAAAAACTCTCAAAATCATTTTTAGAAATTTCATTTTCTTGTTCAATAACTTCAAAAAGTTGCCTTAATTTTATTATAACAATATTATATCTAAAACTTATAATCTCATCTGTAATTTCTTTAATAGTTTTATTTATTTTGCTCTCCAATCTTTTAGATGATTTGCCTTTTTTTATTTTAGGAATAACATCAAAAACCTTTTTTACAAATCTTAGGATTCCTTCAACTCCATTATCACTCCATTGAGTATCCTTATCAGGAGAAGCAATACTCATAAGAAATAATCTAGCCGTATCAATTCCGTATTTCTCAGAAACTTCTTCAGGAAGAACAACATTTCCTCTTGATTTACTCATAACAAAACCATCTTCTCCATGCAACATTCCCTGATTAAACAACCTTGGAAATGGTTCATCTATCTTATTTTTGCCAAAAAATCCTAAATCTCTCAAAGCTTTTGTGAAAAATCTTGCATAAATTAAATGCATAACTGCATGTTCTGCACCTCCAATATATTGATTAACAGGCATCCAGTAATTTACTTTTTCAGGCTCAAATGGCTTTTTGGGATTTTTATTATCAGTATATCTTAAAAAATACCAGCTTGAATCAAAAAAAGTGTCCATTGTATCTGTCTCTCTTCTAGCCTTCCCATTACATTTAGGACATTTAGCATTTACAAAATCTTTATTAGTTGCTAAAGGATTTCCCTCTCCAAATTTAACTTTATCAGGCAACTTAATAGGCAAATCTTTTTCATTAACAGGAACAATCCCAGGATTAACTATTTTTACTTCCCAAGCAATTAATCCATTCTTATTTATTTTATTTAGATAATCAGAAGTGAATGAATAACATTTTTCTAATTCAGAAAAAGAGGTGATATTTTTATTTGGAAATATTTTTCTTATAGAATTTTTATCTTCGAATAATTTAGAAAGGGTAGAATACTTTTTAGCATTTAAAATTTCTAGATAAATCAATCTTCCATCAGTTTTATTTACACATTTCAAGTAATCTCCTCCTTTTAACCTTCCAAAAAATTTATTTTTCTCTTCTGGATTTAATGCCCTTGTTTCCATAGTTTTTAATCCATTTTTTAAGTTTTCAAATGATTCTTGATCATAAAAAGTAAGTTCAGTTGAATTTTTTTCAACATTTTCTTTACATTTATCACAATAAACAACAGGTATAGGTGTTCCCCAATATCTCTGCCTTGAAATTAACCAGTCTCTTAACTTGTACTGTATGGTTTTCTTTCCTAATTTTTTAGATTCTAGAGCTTTAACAACATGTTCTATAGCTTCATCACTCTCTAAATCATTAAATCCCTGGGAATTAATTAAAATACCATAATCAGTATATGCTTCTCTTAATTCATTAAAATCTAATTGTTCTTTTTTTATTTTAATTTTTAATCCATAATCTTTAGCTTCCTTAATCCCCTTTTCATTACTCCAGTCAAATAATTTATTTTCTTTATTAGAATGAAATAATATTTTTTTGATTTTACCTTCTGAATGAATATACCAAGGATCACCAATAAAATTATTTTTAGCTAATGTAAAAACTTCATCAACCTTATCAGTATAAATCTTAATTAATCCATCATTATTAACAATTTTAGCAAATTTAGAAACCTTATTATAAAATTCTTTATTTAATGATTCTTTAAGGGCAATAATAACTGTATCTTTAGGTTTAATAACCTGTTTTATAGGAATTCCATACTTTTTAGCAAACTCAAAATCTCTCTGATCATGTGCAGGAACAGCCATTACCATTCCACTTCCATAATCTGCAACAACAAAATTTCCAACCCATATTGGGATTTTTTCATTTGTTAATGGATTAATAGCATAACTTCCTGTGAAAACACCTTCTTTATCAAGCTTATCCATATCTTCTTGCTTAGTACTTTTAATCTTCTTCAAAAATTTTTCAACATCTTTTTTTTGTTTATTATTCACCAATTCATTAAGTCTTGGATGCTGAGCACTTACAACCATGAATGTAACTCCAAAAATAGTATCTGCTCTTGTTGTGAAAATATGCCATGGTTCACCATTAATCCCAAACTTAATCTCAGCGCCATGGCTTTTTCCAATCCAGTTTCTTTGCATAATTTTAATTCTTTCTGGCCATTCTAGTTTCTCTATATCTTCTAAAAGTTCATCGGCATATTTTGTAGTTTTAATAAACCACTGTTCTAAATTTTTTATTTCAACTTCCGTATCTCCATGTCTCCAACACTTTCCATTATGGACTTGCTCATTTGCCAAAACAGTTTCGCATTTTGAACACCAATTAACAGGAGCTTTCTTTCTGTAAACTAAACCTTTTTCAAAAAATTTCAGAAAAAAGTATTGATTCCATTTATAATATTCAGGTTCACTTGTCCTTAAAACTCTAGTCCAATCATAACTTAATCCAAGAGATTTTTGTTGAGAGATAAAATTTTTAATTGCATCATCTGTATATTTCTTAGGATGAGTGCCAGCTTTTATAGCTGCATTTTCAGCAGGCAACCCAAAAGAATCATACCCCATAGGATATAAAATATTACACCCTTTCATTCTCATAAATCTAGCATAAATATCACCAATAGTATAATTAAAAGCATGACCCATATGTAATCCAGACCCAGAAGGATATGGAAACATTTCTAAAACATAATACTTTTTCTTTTTAGGATCTTCTTTCACTTCAAATATTTTTTTAGTTTCCCAAGCCTTCTGCCATTTTTTCTCAATTGCATTAAAATTATACTCAACCATATAAATCAGAATTTTAGTAGATATTTAAAAATTCCTATTAATACTGCAAAAGTTGTTTGTCAATGATTATTTTTCTCTCAAATTCTTCAACAAAACCTTTAAATACCATTTAACCTTAAATTAGGTTATATGATAACAATGAAACAGAACTAATAAAATGGTGGATATAGAAATAAATATATTGACTAAGAAAGAGAATGAAGTTTTGAATAAAAAGCTAAATAATAAAAAACTAACTCAGGTAGAATCAAATTATTTAAGCAGATCAATAAGGCATAAATTAAGGAAGTTAGGGAAATTAAAAGAAGTAAATATAGATTTAATTTTGCAGAGGATAGAATATAATCAAAATGGATTATCTATAGAAAACAAAATAAAAAAGTTGATAGGTGGAATAATAAAAGAGCTTGATTCAATAATTATCTATGGTTCAGCAATTCAGACTAACTATCATTCTTATAATGATATTGATGTGCTAGTTTTAACAAAGAAAAAGATTTGGAGCACTCTAAAAGAAAAATATAATCTAATTAAAACAATCAAAGAAAAAGCCAAGGATATAAATATAAATCTAGACATACAAATTATGCAAAAACAGGAGTTTTACATAGAATATCCTTCAAGCCCATCCCTTATTTATCAACTTAAAGATAATAAAGTAATTTATGGAAAAATTAAAATTCCAAACAAGACAAGCCTTCATAATATTGACCTTAAGATGAAATTAGACTGGAGCAACATAGAAGATATTGAACCAAAAGGAGTAGAAATTTACACTGCATTAAGAAATGTTATTCTTGTAAGACTTTTACTTAATAAAATAGTAGATAATCAAAAACTTAAAGAATCTTTGAACAATGAAATTGGAAAAAGTCTTATAGAAAGGCTCAAGAACAATAAAGAATCAAAAACAGAAAGGAAGATAGCTTTGAATTACTTAAAAGAATTAATAAAAACAACAAGAGAAGAAATAAGGGGGGATTTATGGGAAAAAATAGAACTATAAAAATTCTAGGAAATATAATAGGAAATTTAGTTGTTCATAAAATTTTAGTTAAGTATACAAATAAGTCGGAATCAATAAATCACTTAAAAAGTGAAGTAGAAGCCTATAGAGATAATTCTTTAGAAATAGCAAGTGAGTATAATTGGAATGAAAAAGATAAAGCAAAAATAAAGTCATTATCCTTTAAAAATTTCGAAAAAGACATGAGCAATTATTATACAGATGTTAAATTTCCTATGGAAGAGGTACATAAATTAATAGAAGAAACTATTAGTGAAATTTTATAGAAAAATCTATCTTTTGTTAAAAAGATTATAAAATTTGACTGGGAGTTAACAAAACTAGAAACAGCTAAATTAAATGAAAAAGAAGACTGGACAAAAAAGATAAATATTGCAAAACACTAATTTATTCAATAATTAAAAACAGAATTTGGAAAAATATTTAATTAATCTTCATCAATTCCAAAAAGCTTATCCAACTTAGTATTAGCATATAAAATTAATGGCTTTGTTTTCCCAAATTCAAAATTATCCCAAGCAATAAACATGCCTAAAACATAATTGCCAATAAAAGGATTAAATTCAACTCTATGTAAATTTTCTCTTTCATCGACTAGTTGTTTACCTTCTTTTTTTACATCATCATAATGATATGGTGTCAAGAAAAAACCATTTTTATCTTCATAAATATCCTTAACACGAGCAACTAAATGTGTAGATTCATTATCACGAGATTGAAACTTAACTATCTCTCCAACAGCAACTTTTTCTATATCTAAAAGCTTAGACAACTTACCTGAAGAAACTCTTCCAGTTTTCAAGTGAGTTTCTGAATATAAAACCTGATCAGCTACATCATGAAAAGCTTTAGAAATAGCATCAACTGAAATTGAATTATTTGAATTATAAAATACACTAGTATTATATTCTCTACTTTTAAGTCGACTTACAGCAAGCTGAGCTGATCCAAGTCCAGATACTAAACCTGCATTTAAAAGTAATTGAGCTTTATCAAATACTAATTTTCTTGTTCTTGAATGATCATCTTTAACCATAAAGAATCAGTAAAAGAGACATTTATAAACATTTCGTCAACCTTTTATTATTCCAGCTTTTTATAAACAATAACATTCCCCAAGTAATCCATCCATTCAATTGCTTTCTTACTTGCCTCTCCATTAGATAAAAACAACACAGGAAGATTTTCTTTCTGCCCAATCTGAAGCTGCTTCATAAGATCTTTATCACTTACACTTTTTTTCTCTTTAGCAATACAAATATAACTATTAAGTTTGCCGTTATTTTCAACACTAATTATTCCGCTAAACTCTTTTTTCTTAGAAATAATTTCTTTTACAAGTTTAAGATTATTATTTTCAAAAAATTCATAGACTTTAGAAACAAATTCTGATTTATCCTTTGTTTTTTTAGCTCTAACAATTGTTTTAAGTGCCGATTCCTGAGTTTTTCTTTCAGGTATTAATGATTTTATTTCTTTATCTTCTATGAAAAGTTCTTGTTTGGAAACCTTTTCTAAAGGTTTATTTTCCGTTTTGGAAACCTTTTCTAAAGGTTTATTTTCAATATGTTCTGGCAAGATTTTTCTAACTATTGGTATTTCCATTTGCACATGCCTAATTTGTGCTGTTAAAGTATTCTGAATTAGTTCTGATGCATTTCCTTCATTAATTTTAATAAATCTCCAATAAAGCTGATCATTATATTGAAACGAAAAAGCAAAATCCTTTATATTTCTTAAAGCAACCCTAATAGCCGGCAACTGATCTGCATCTTTTAAAATTTGTTTATTTTTTAGCAACTCAAAAGCCTCTTTTTCCTTATCAGGTAAATATTTATAAAAATTCTCAAGTTGAAACTCTTGTCCAATCAAATAATAAAGCGGAGAATTACCAACTCTTAAATTACTTAATTTAAGCCTTTTTTCAGACAATAACTCAGCAAGCATTGCACTAGCAATTAAACTATCAACTCTAAGATGCTGTGAAATATGAACAGGCAAACTAGGACCCCTTATTTTAATAAAATTAATAATTTTCTCTCTCCGATCAAGAACACTATTACCTCTTTCCATTATAACTTCAAATAGACAATGATTATAAATTTTGTTATACTAACCTAATACTAAAACTTAAAGTTAACAATTTCATATGTATTAATCTATGAACAGTCTATAATAAATAAAGAAAAATATTACCCTATTTAAAGGTAAATTATACTAAGTTTAAATTTTAGTTTAAATCTGGCACTAAATATAGCAAGACTTATTAATCACTGCAAAGTACAATTATAATGAAATGTTCAAGATGTGGATATGAATTTGAAATAAAATTAGGAGCTAGAATAGTTTCAAAAGGAGCTAAAATACTTACAGCTATGACAACAATTGTAACAGCTCAATGTGAACAATGTGGCCAGATTTTTCAAGTTCCAGTAGCAAGTAAATCATTCTTTACAGTTAAAAAAGAAAATAAAAAAAATTAATTTAAAGTCTTTATTTACTATCTCTTTTTCTTATAGGTTAATTCAACAATCAATGCAAATAACCATCCAAGTATATAGCCTATCACAAAAGTAATAACAACTAATAATACAGCATCTATAATGTTAAATGCACTTAGTTTCCATCCATTTGATATAAAGTGAACTCTGAATATAAAGTCTAAACAAGACTGCATTAGTGAAGGAGAAACAGCAATAGCAAGTGCCCATAACAAATGAGCAACACCAAGAAAAATTCCTCCAACCAAGCCTGCTTTATTTTTATTCATTCTCATACACCTCCTTTCAATTCACTAAGTATTAATCAAGGTCTTGTCCAAGCTATTTCATAATAAGTAATATCTCCTTCACTATCTACAACAGCTATAAGTAAATTCTTTTTAGTACTATGGGCAACCCTATTTTTAGCTGAAAAATCATGCCAAGTCATTTCCTGAGACTCTGAAACAGGATATAAAATCCATTTGGCATGTTCTTTTCCAGGTTTGGTGCCTTTATCATAAACTCTAAAATCAGCTCCAAATTTCAAAGCAGTTTTCAATAAATAACCTTTGTCTCTTAAATCTCTAAAAACTAAAAATTTTATATAAATATTTTTATCAATTTTCTTACATTCATCAATTAATTGATTTAAATTTAGTTTTTTAGTTTTTTTATAAACACTAATTTTCTTTTTATCAACTAGATAAATAGCTTCACTTAATGAATATCTAACTCTTTTTGCAAAATACTCTCCAAATAACCTGTTGCTGTATAAATCTAAGGCATCTTTAGAAGCACAAGTTATTTCCCCATCTGACAAAAATGCCTTAATTTCCTTGTTATTTTTTGCCCTATTAGTTTTAATATGTTTTTTTCTAATCATCCTAGTAGTAACATAAGAAATTATTTAAAGTTTCTTATGTCACTTAGTAGGAAACTTTAGACCAAGAAAACATGTTTGTTTTCTGGATCCAAAGAATCAAGAGGATTCTTTTGGCCACAAAAATCCTTGATTTTTGATGTTTAAACATTTGCTCAGCAAAAACTTTAAATACTATCCTAAAAATCCATATAAATGGGAAGAATAAAATCACTACATATCAAAAGAGCTGCAAAAGCTCTAATGCGTGATAATTCTAGTTTTACAACAGATTTCAAAGAAAACAAAGAAGTTTTAAAAGATTACACACTTCCTGACAAAGGAACAAGAAACAAAGTTGCAGGATATATAACTAGACTTAAAAGAGCAGGAGATATTCCTAAGCCAAGAACTATTAAAGAAAATGACGGACAATAAAAAAGACAAAAAGAGGACTGAAACTAACGAGATTTTTATTGGTAACAAACCATTTATGAAATATGTAATAGCAACAATGATACAGCTTGAACAAAAAGGTTCAGTCATTATAAAAGCTCGTGGAAAATTTATATCAAGAGGTGTCGACGTTGCAGAAGTAGTAAAAAAAAGAATTAAAGAAAAAGATAATACTATCTTATCTCAAGAAATTACAATAGGCACAGATGAATTTGAAGGGGAAGAAGGAAAACATATAAATGTTTCAACAATTGATATTTCATTAAACAGAAATTAATTTCTTTTCTTTTTAGTCGATTTCAGCAATTTATCCAGTTTTTTATTATTTTCTTCAAGTTTAACAAGCACTTTTTTAAGTAGTCTTGTTCTTCTTAAATTTAAAATATTACTTATTATCCATAAAATAAAATAAACTCCAAATATTCCCCCTATAATCTGTAAAATTCTTATTAAACCATCAAAACCCTCTCCCAAATTACTAACAGCACTAATCACCTGCATAAATACCATTGGTTAAAATAGTGTATTTTGATTTAAATACTTACTGGGCTCTGTTGAAAAAGTCCTCAGGGTAAAACTTAATCTACCCTGAGTTATTCTA
>ERZ1292623.1340-Hain-H51-01um-R1-1340-length-23939-cov-8_pt1 | contig 23939 bp, 14 predicted proteins | sample MGYA00564398_ERZ1292623 | MGnify/ENA primary metagenome ERZ1292623 (study PRJEB36523, sample SAMEA6512633) | groundwater metagenome | collected 2019-01-07 | study: AquaDiva: Metagenomics assemblies of 32 groundwater samples | reverse complement strand
GAAACTCTACGAAACGGTGTTATTGAAAATTAAAAGGCAACCTAACCAGTCGCTCAAGCTGATTTGCAATAGCACTCGCGCATAATTTGCGAGTGTTGAGATTTCTAATAGAACACATAAAAGTAACAATGGTTAAATGAAAAATTTAATTCTGTTGATTGTCGCAATATTTATAATTGCAATGTTGCCATCTTGTGATCCGACTTTTGAAGAAATCAATACAATCAAACCGAATGCAGAAATAATTGGTTTTAATCCCGATAAATGTGTCTGTTGTTGGGGTTGGATAATACGAATGGGTACCGATACTATTAAAACAGATAGTCTACCAAAGGTCGACCAAATCGGATTTAACTTTATTACTCCAATGCCGGTGTATATCGAATTAGGAAGAAAGAAAATGGATTGTTCTTCGATGCAATGGACAAATCCTGTTAACAATAAAGACTATTATGCAATCAAACGATTAGAACTGATAGAATGAAGGACATCAAAAATTTAAGAAAGGAAACTTATGAACTCAAACAATAGAATTTCATACTTTTGTTCTTACGCTTCAATATTATTTACAGTTATTATGTTTGTTGGTTGTAAAGAATATTCTACTTCATCGACACAATCAACCATAATTAATAATACACCGGTAGTTGTTACTGTTACAAACGCTTTTACATATGCAATTGATGCCAATGCTTACACAACGAATAAGATTTATGACCTTTCATTTTCCACAGATTCACTTGCTTGCACTCTAACTGTTGGTGGCTATTTATCAGGTAATGCATCGATTAATATTGGTAGCACAACAAATACGGTAGTTTATTCTGATTCTATTTTCAGCAATAAAACAATTGTCATCTTACAATCAGGCAAAGGTATTCCAAAACAATGTACATTGATATGTAATAATTTTACAGGTAAAATTAGTTTTGTATTAAGTCGTATTCAATCGGGAAAATAAATTCGTTGTAAATTAAATTTATCCGCTTGATGATTTACAAAATGATTTTTGATAAATAAAAAATTTGCATATTATGTAAAAATATTTCAATTATATTGGACATATATATATATTCCCAAACAAATTATTTAGTGTAGTATAATTAATAGTTAGACGCAATTATTCTAATTTTAAAAAGGAAAGAAGAATGAATTCAGAGAAGCGAATCAAGGAAGGTATCATCAAGAAATACGATGATGAAGCAATAGAATTTGACACATCTGCGTGGCTTGCACTCAATAATGATGTCCGCGTACCAGAACCAGGAACTGCACACTATTTCGTTGCCCGAAAAGTAGCCATGGCATTGAAACTATGCGGTGATAAATTGTCGGCGAATGCTGAAGTTCTTGAAGTCGGATGCAGTTTCGGTCAAATGACAGCTCTCCTTGCAAATACATTTTCTCATCTATCTGCTATGGATATTTCTCCTCGAAGTGTTCAACTTGCAGAAAAAAGGCTCCAGTCTTATGGAATATCTCATGTACGATTCTCAGTCGGCGATGCTGAATTGCTGAACGCATATCCCGATAATTCATTCGATTTCATCTTTTCATTCTCGACTCTACGCTTCTGTCCTGAACCAGAAAAAGCGATGCTTGCTATTAAGACCAAACTCCGTCCTGGTGGAACAGCAATCATCGATTTCCCAAATAAGAATTCTCCTTGGCATTCTCTATTAAAGCCGATGATGGGAATTAAGCCGCATATTCACGATCGACTTTATACGAAGAGCGAGGCGGTCGACCTTTTTGAGAAGGCAGGATTCAAGGTTGAACGCGTATTATGTTTTCTTTTTACCAGCAGAAGACTTCCAGCATTTTTGCTACCTTTATTCGTCATCGTTGATTTCGTGCTAGAAAGATTACCCTTTTTCCCTAATTTTGCTGGTATAATAATGATCAAGGGAGTGAAGATGTGACAGACGCTAAAGTGATTTGGCCACCCTACCCTTATGAAGCAGGATTTTGTATTACCGATGATCCTGATGCGTCAACTGTTGCACAAACCCGCGCTGTATACGATTTTCTAATATCAAAATCCTTCGTTACCACTAAAGCAGTTTGGGTATTTGAGCCTGAGTCACGGTGTGGAGTTCCACCAATTCCGGACTCTGCACTTCGTGGAATTACGCTTGCCGATCAGAGTTTTGCATCGTATTGCAGTGAACTCAGCAAATCCGGTTTTGAGCTCTGCCTTCATGGTGCATCTGCAGGGAATAATAAACGCGAACAAACACTGAATGCATTCCAAATGTTTTCAGAAAAACTCGGAAAATCTGACACCTTCATTTGCCATTCAAAGAATGCCGACAACATCTATTGGGAAGATAAAACAACCTCGCTTTTTCCTTTTAATTTACTATTGAATATTTATTCGAAACAAACTTGCTCGGGCGAGATTTCAGGGAGTCCTTATTATTGGGGAGATGTCTGCAATTCGAATATCAACCAAATTCGTCTCTATAGGACGCGATGCAGTAATACACTAAAACGCAATCCATCAATGCCTTATTTTAATCCGCAAAAGCCACTTGTAAACGGTTGGTTTTCAGCCACAAAACGACCTTTGGCATATTGTGCCGACAATATTCAGATAGAGCAACTGAAGAAGGAAAATGGTCTCACAGTTCTGTATCAATATCTGCATCGGTATGCGAATCCAGAAACGAATGCATTGGATCAGCATTTTGTTCGTTCTATCAATCGTATATCTGGTGACTCAAAGATTCTTATACAAACTGTTTCATCAATAATGAAACGACTCAGGCAAATTCAGGGAGTATTTGTTGTATTTCATGACAAATCCTTTTGGTTGATTAATGTGAATGACGAGGCAGTTGATAATCTTCAGATTAAAACCGAACGCCCACTTGCTATCGACATGCAGGATGATAACTTGTTGAGTACCGGATGTTTGCTTGTCGTAAAGTATCTTCCAGGTAATTCTATCAAACATATCCAGGTTTCAAATCCTATTACATTTTCTCAAAAAAATTCATTTCCGATGAACCAAAGCAGGCAAATAAAGTCAAGTATTCCTTTTGGTGAACTCTTAATCAATCTCTCGGAAGTCGGTTTACGGACACCAGACAATAGAATCGTTTTGCCAGGTTCATTCTTTTTAAAGACGCAACGAAGTGGTACAGGTTTTCCGCTTCTCTCAATAATGCCACCGTGGGAGGAGTTTGGACTTCTCTCCGACCAAATCGGATTGATTGCACGCGAGGTGATTTTCAAGGGAAGAAGTTTGAACATTCAGAAATATTTAGATGCTACTCGTGAAATTCCTATGGAGAGCCATGACAATTGGTGATTCAGCGTCATGCGAACAATCATCTGGTATAATTGAATCTAACCAATCGTTCAATCTATTTTTTAAAATAATTTTTGATAAATAAAAAACTTGCTTTTTTTGTAAATAAATTATAAATTAGTCGTAGAGATGAGTCTGCATTTTATCAGGCAAAATCAAATTTGTAAAAACTTAAAGGATTTATAAAAAATGATTTCTAAAGTTTTACGATTTATTATTTTATTTTCAATTCCAATTTATTTTGCCCTTTCTGGTACAAGCGGTAAACTCTCAATTACAATTAAAGATTCAAAAACAAACGAAGCGCTTGTTGGCGCAAATGTAACTATCGTCGAAACAAATTTAGGCAATGTCAGTAATTTTGAAGGACTTGCCATAATTTTAAATGTCTCCCCAAGCACTTACAAAATTCGAGTTTCAATGTTGGGTTACGCATCAATTATTGTTGAAAATGTTCGGGTGAATATTGATCAAACAACAAATCTTGAAGTTTCGTTAACAGAAGAAAACATTTCTTATCAAGAAGTTGTAATTGTAGCAGAGAGGCCAGTAGTTCAAAAAGATGTTTCCGCAAGTACAACTAATTTAAATATTAGTGAGATTGAAAACATTCCCGCAATAAATAGTGTTGCTGGTGTGATGGGTTTACAAGCAGGAATCCAAGCAACAAGTAACGGAGAATTATTAATTCGTGGTGGCGGAGCAGATCAAACAGCGGTGATGTTAAATGGCGCAACACTTCGCGACGAGAGAACGAATAAATCTTTTCTTGGAATAAATTTAACTTCGATTGAAGATGTGCAAGTTCAAACTGGCGGATTTAATGCCGAGTACGGAAATATTCGTTCAGGAATTGTGAACATCACAACAAAAGAGGGAAGCAGATCAAAATATACTTTTAATATAATTTCTCGAATCAGTCCGGCAACACAAAAACATTTTGGTGCTGGCGCAAATGATAAAAATTCATTTTGGATGAGACCTTATGTTGATGAAACAGTTGCGTGGAGCGGAACACGAAATGGCGCATGGAATGAAATTTTACAAAAACAATATCCATATTTTGAAGGGTGGCTTTCGGTTGCAAATAAAACTTTACAAAATGATAATCCGAATGACGATTTAACTCCCGAAGCGGCGCAAAAATTATTTTTATATCAACACAGAAAAGATTTAGATATTCACGAACCTGATTTTGATGTTGATGGAAGTTTTGGCGGACCAGTTCCTTTTTTAAATGATTTTGGAAATTTAAGATTTTTTGCATCGTACAGAAAATCGGAGTCGATGTATCTTGTTCCGCTCTCACTCCCAAGTTATCAAGATGAAAATTTTCAACTCAAATTAACTTCGGACATAACTCCGACAATGAAATTAAGCGTTGAGCGTTTGATTGGTAGTAGCAACGGAACGAATGATAATAATAGTGGATTGGCGGGCATTCTCACATCTGCCGGAAGTATTGCATCACTTTTAAATCGTGTAAGTTATATTGATGCAAGAATTTTTGCCAACGATTATTGGGCTCCTTCGGAAATCAACCGAAGTATGTACAGCGCAAAATTCACTCATCTGTTAAATCAGGAAACTTTTTACGAAGCAAGCGTTACAAGTTTTTCGACAAACTATTCTACAAATCCTGGTGAAATGCGCGACACATCAAAAAATTATAAAATCGGAAATAATTATTGGGTTGATGAATCGCCTTTTGGATTTTGGCAATTACCAACAACTGGAATTGATGGATTGAGAATGAGCGTTGGATTTTCAAATTCGCGAGACTCAAGTGAGGTTACCGCACTGACAGCAAAATTTGATATTACAAATCAGACAAATAAATTTAATCAATTAAAAGCTGGAGTTGAATTTAGTTACACAGATAACAAAGTAAATTATGCTTCGGTCGATTTTTATTTACCAAGTGGAAGGTCTCAATCCACATGGCATACTTTTCCGAAACGAGCGGCAATTTATTTTCAAGATAAATTAGAATTTGAAGGAATGATTGCCAACATCGGTTTGCGATGGGATTATTCTCACGCCGGTGGTCAATGGTATTCTTACGATCCGTTTAATAAAGCATTCTCTTCCGACAAATCTCTCGGAATGGATACACTACTTGAGAAACAAGAAACAGAAAAAATAAATACTTTTAGTCCGCGTTTGGGAATTTCATTTCCAATTTCAGTTGATTCAAAAATTTATTTCAATTATGGTCATTTCCGATCGCTTCCAACTCCGGAAAATCTTTATTTAGTTCGTCGCTATTCAGATAACAATCAAGTTACATTTATGGCTGACCCAAATAAACCATTCCCAACAACAATCGCTTACGAACTCGGCTACGAACATAATTTATTTGAAGAATATCTTTTGCACTTGGCGGGATATTATAAAGATGTAATTAACCAACCAACAACAATTCAATATATCAGCCGAGATTCGAAAGTGAATTATGCAAAAAGCGTTTCAAATTTTTACGCTGATATTCGCGGAGCTGAAATTTCACTTACAAAAAATCGTGGCGAATGGGTTCGTGGATTTGTAAATTATACTTACCAAGTTTCCTCAAGTGGAAGATTTGGTTTTGCACGATTATACGAAAGTCAATCCGATCAAAGAAATTACGAACGAACAAATTTGGTGAATGACATTTATCAATCCAAACCAGTTCCGCAACCTTACGGCAGAGCAAATTTAGATTTCTTTACGCCAAACGAATTTGGTCCGAAATATTTTGAAATTTATCCTTTAAGCGATTGGCGATTGAGTTTATTGGGGAATTACTCTGCGGGCTCATATTTTACTTGGGCTGGCGGTGGTTCAATTGTATTGCCCGGAATTCAAAACAATGTTCAGTGGAATGATTATTACAATTTAGATTTAAGATTATCAAAAGTTGTAAATTTAAATTTTATTCGATTTGAATTATTTATGGATATTTCAAACGCACTAAATCGCAAATATTTTTCAAGTGGTGGATATGGATTTAAAGATGGAAATGATTTTGACGATTATATGCGTTCGTTACATTTACCAAATGATATTGGAGAAAAACTTCAATATGGAAATATTCCCGGAGAAGATAGACCGGGAGATTTTCGCACTTCGGATATTGAAATGGTTCCGATAGTTTCAATTAACGGAACTGCTTCGATTTCGGTTCCTGTCTCATCGTATATTTATTACGACTTGTCATCAAAAAAATATTTACAATATAAAAATAATGCTTGGGTTGATGCAGACCAAACTTTTGTAGATAAAGTTTTAAATGATAAAGCATACATCGACATGCCAAACCTCGGATACTTTACATTTTTAAATCCACGAGATATATTTTTCGGAATTAAACTTTCATTTGAATTTTAAAAATTAATATGCAAAAAAGAATTTTATTTTTTCTACTCACTTTTAATTTAGCATTTTCTCAATCGACAAAATGGATGAGTGTCGGCTCGCTTCATAGTTGGTTTAGCTCGATGGGTTCCGAGGTTGAAGAGGGACGAGTAAAAGTTCAGCAAGATGGATTGCGATGGCCAGCAATTTATAAATGGCAGGATATGGAAGCGGCGAAAGGAATGTGGATTGGTTATGTCGATCATGATTACGGAAATGATACTAAAGCACCTTATGTCGTTCACATCGGACCAAGAGTAAATGGGTTGAGAGAACTTTTTCCAACTAAATTTGAAACAGTAAGTAAGTTCGATCCGCCACAAGTTTTTGTTGATGGAAATTTATCTTTGTTGCAAGATCCCGATAACAATCGAGTTGATGCTACGATAAAAGCAGATAGAATGATTATCAACGAAATAAATTCTTCGGCAGGAATATCGATAACGAGAAAAATTTTACAGTTCTCTCAACAATATCATGACAATTATTTTATTTACGATTACACTTTTACAAATAGTGGCAACACCGACTCGGATGCTGAAATTGAAAAAACTCAAACTTTAAAAGGAGTCTATTTTTATTTTCAAGTTCGATCAGCAATTAGTGCCGATACTCGTTTTGTAATTGGTCAAAATCCAACTGGTTGGGGAATTAATACAATGAACGATGCGCGAGGCGATGGCGCAACGCCCGCATCAACATTTTTTCCCGGCAATAAAGATAATGACATTCGTGCGGTTTATGCTTGGCACGGAAAATATCCACCATTTACTTTGTACGATAATATTGGCGGACCAATTTGGACACCATATTACGATAAAACCGATACTGTTGGCAGACTTGGCGCGGCGCAATTTGTTGGCACTGCAACAATTCATGCCGATAAATCTGCAATTGATAAAAGTGATGATATCGCACAGCCATCAACAATGGGATTTGAAGGAAGCGATGAAGCGTTTCAATCGAACAACGATCATTTAAATTATATAAAAAATAATTCTGAATATTTAGTGATGTCAAGTGGTCGTCGTTCTCCTCGCCATGCGGATAAAATTGGCGCCAGCGGAGATCCATCGGGTGGATATAGTTCAACAACTACTTCTGGCGGTCAATCTTATACTTGGGGTTACGGACCGTACACACTTGCTCCAAGTGAGAAAATAAATATAATTATGGTTGAAGCCGCCGCAGGTTTAAGTAGAGAAGCATGTGTTGAAATTGGAAGAGCATACAAACAATCAAATGGAAATAACTCAGCATTAATAAATTATAATGGAAATAATAAAACAAAAAATGATTGGGTTTATACTGGACGCGATTCTTTGTTCCAAACTTTTCGTAGAGCAATTGCAAATGGTAAATCAAATTATTCTGCACCAACTCCACCAACACAACCAAAATTTGTAAATGTAAAATCTGGCGCAAATAAAATTCAAATCTCGTGGGATGTTTACAATCCATCGGATCCGTTAGTTGCAGGATTTCAAATTTATAGAGCAGTTGGAAGATACGATAGCGCTTATCATTTAATTTATTCTTCATCAAATAAAAATGATCGTTCGTTTGATGATACAACCGCCGCAGTTGATGTAGCACATTATTATTATTTAGTTTCAGTTGGAAATGCAAATGATAATAATTCAAATATAAATCCGACTGGTGTTTTAACCAGCAGCAGATATTACACACAAACATTTGATCCAGCATATAAAAGAGTTGGTGCACCACTTGAATTAAAAGAAAGTGATATTAGAATTGTTCCAAATCCGTACAATATTTCTGCCGCAGCAAATATTTTGAGATATGCGGGAGAGGATGATAAAATTACCTTTAAAAATATTCCGGGCATTTGCACAATTAGAATTTATTCCGAGCTTGCGGAATTGATAAATACAATCGAACACACAGATGGAACTGGCACACAAGATTGGATGCAAGTAACTTCATCAAAACAAATAATTGTAAGTGGAGTTTATATTGCAGTCATAACTACTCCAAAGGGAGAAAAAGCAATTAAAAAATTTATTGTAATAAGATAAAATGAAATCAATTTTTAAAATATTTTTAATTTTAAGTTTAGTTATTCAAAATAATTTTGCTCAACAAAAACTTGGACAAACTGGATTTAAGTTTTTAAATTACGGAATGGATGCTCGAGCAACCTCAATGGGGCAAGCATTTACGGCGCTTGAGGCAAACTCTCAATCTATTTTTTATAACTCTTCATCAATGGCGCGCCAAAAAGAATTTCTTAATATTTCAATTGGCTCAACAAAATGGATTGCAGATATTACCGATAATTATTTAAGCGCATCAATTAATCCTTACGACGGAGAGTTTGGTGTGTTTGGATTATATTTTCAATCGGTTGATTATGGTTTGATTGAAGGAACGATTTTTGCAAATAATGAAGTTGGATATTTAGATGAAAAAGATATGCCCGGTTTAAATATAAAACCAACTGCGTTATCAATGGGAGTTGGATACGCAAAAGCATTAAGTGATAAATTTTCTGTTGGCGGAAATTTGAAATATGTTGCGCAAGATTTAGGTGAAAGCGTAGTTGACAAAAGTAGCGATGGAGTTTATACAAAAAAAAGTGAACGATTAAATCTTTTTGCTTTTGATTTTGGTTTACTTTATAAAACTGGATATAAAAGTTTAAATTTTGGAATGACAATCAGAAATTTTGCGCAGGAAGTTAAATTTGAAAAAGAAAGATTTCAACTCCCACTAATTTTTAAAATTGGTGCATCAGTAAATGCGATTGATTTTTTTGATGAGATTGATAAATCACAACATTCGTTGTTGGTATCAGTTGATGCTACACATCCGAGAGATTATCCAGAACAATTAAATCTCGGAATGGAATATCAGTTTATGGAATTTTTTGCATTGCGAAGTGGTTATATGTTTAACAACGATGTTTATGGATTTACATCGGGAGTTGGAGTTCGTCAATCGCTTGCAGGAACAAATTTTGGAATTGATTATGCCTTCACACCATTTGATGTTTTTGATAGTGTTCACAGATTTTCTTTACAATTTTCTTTTTAGTATTTAAAAAATGAAACAAAAAAATATTCTTTATTCAATTTTAATTTTAACCGTAGTAATATTTTTTGGTTGTGAAAACGAACTCACTCCCCCGATTAAATATGAATCGCCAAGAAATGCTTCCCCAATAATTACTTCGATTTCCCCAACATCAGGTTTAGCAGGAGTAACAAAAATAACAATTACGGGGCAAAATTTTTCAACAATAAAAAGTGAAAACATTGTTTACTTTAACCAACAAATTGTTAGTATTGATTCAGCAACTTCGACAAAAATAATTTTAGTCTCACCAAACATCGCAAAGGATTCCATCAAAGTTAAAATTGCAGTTTTAAAAGCGGAAGAATTTAGCAATACTGTTTTTGTAAAACTTGAAGCGGCAATTAGCGAATTTGGTAATTTTGGCACAATTGATGAACCGTGGGGAACGACAACCGATAATGATGGGAATATGTATGTTTCGTTAATAATTTCTGGCGCAGGAGTTGGAATTAAAAAAATTACTTCCGCCGGAGTTAAATCTGATTACGCAACTTCGCCGGGAGTAACGAAGTTTTCGAATTTGCGAATGGGACCAGATGGATTTCTTTATGCCGCAAGAGTTGTAAAAGCAATTTACCGAATTCCTGTTGGTGGCGGAACTTCTTCGATTTGGATTTCGTTTGGACAACTTGGAACAATTTTTGATTTTGAATTTGACGCAAATGGAAATATTTGGGCTGGCGGAAATAATGATTTTGTAAATAGTATTAAACCTGATAAAACTGTTAAACAATTTGCGCTTGTTGGAAATGTTCGATCTGTTAAAGTAAATAATAATTTTCTGTATGTTGCAGGCACTTTTAATAATGCAGAAAAAATTATGCGCGCTCAAATATTTTCGGCTGATAGTTTATCAAGTTGGGAAGAATATTTTAATTTAACAACTTCATCTGCTGGTGGAAGCGGAATAAATTTATTTGCGATTGGTTTTGCAAGCGATGGAAATATTTATTTAGGTACAGATGCTTCGACCCCAATTATTGTATTGAAAGAAAATAAAAGTATCGTTCCACTTTATCCGGGAGTTTTGAGCCCACTTTTTCATATATTCGCAAAAGGACCAATTGGATATATTTATGGAATTCAAGGAATTGGTAGTGCAGGTTCAGTTACAAATTCAAAAAAGATTTTTAAAATTGTTGTATTGCAATAGTCACTAATTTATTCACAAACCAATAGGAGGCTTTAAATGAAAAGATTTATACTTTTACTCACCATTTTTACATGGTCGAATATTTATGCTCAAGTATTCCCATGGAATTTCCGTAGCATTTTTCCGAAAGGAGGAGTTACTGCAGGCGATACTTTAATGAAAGCCAATGTTCATGGTCTTGTAGTTGACCCTGATGGAAAAATTTGGGTGCAAGATTATTATGCGTACGCGAGAGATTCAATTTTGATTCCAAATTATTTTACATCGAAAAAAGATACATCGCATGTTGATTCAGTAAAAAAATATACAATTTCACGATGGACAGCAGTTAGAGCATTATATTGTTTTTATCCAAATGGAACCCAACCAACATGGTCACCGTTAAAATGGGTTACAATTAATGGTAAAAACGATACGCTTGGAGGAGAATCATTTGTTATTAAAGGACTTCCAGTTTGGCATTCAAGCGCAAGTGTAAAAACAGGCAGAGGTTTGGCTACAGACCATAATGGAAATATTCTTGCATCATACGGCGCTTTTATATTTAGAATTAATTACAAAACTAGTGCTGGAATGGGAAGACTTGATACAGATCCACTTTTAGCACTCAATTTGAAGAACTCAATTATTGCACCAGCAGTTGACACAAATGGAAATATTTTTGTTCATCGAGTTGTAAATGCAAATCAACCAATTAAAATTTATGATAAAGATTTTAATTTTATCGGAAATGTTGTTGATACAGTTACAAAAGCCACTGGTTTTTCTCGAGGCATTGGAGTTTCAAAAAATGGTAATGATGTTTATTATTCAAGTTATGAGCATTCGTATACTTTAAGATTCCATAGCGATAATGGAATTCTTGGACCGTATGCTTTTAAAGATACTTTGTTTAAAGGTTTAAGTATTGAAACTTTTACTTGGAATAAAAAGACAGGTCATTTATGGATAAGCTCGGGTAGTTATTTAAGTTTGCCAAATAGACATTGGACAAAAACTAATTGGTCAAATGCAACATGGTATGCATTTGATGTAACTACAATGGCAGTAAAAGATAGTTTGCGATGGTGGTTTGCAAAAAGTAATAGTGCAAACGAAAGACCAAGAGGATTTGGATTTAATCCAACAAGCGATACAGTTTACGCTGGAGTTTTTGGTGATTTCGCAGTTCCGGGAGTTAGAACTTTTAGTTTTGGTCCAATGAAAGTAAAACCAATCGAAGGAATTGTAGCAACTGATTTTAGATTAGAACAAAATTATCCAAATCCATTTAATCCAACTACACAAATTAAATTCACAGTTGCAAAAAATGGAATCACAACTTTGAAAGTTTACGATTTACTCGGAAAAGAAGTTGCGACTCTTGTGAATGAAAATTTATCAGTTGGCGCGTACTCAATAAAATTTGATGGAAGCAAATTGACATCGGGAACTTATCTCTATATTCTTTCATCGAACGGAAAAAGAATGGCGAACAAAATGATGTTGATTAAATAATTTAATTTTTCAATTTATTTATCGAAGCCGTCACATTAGTGGCGGCTTTTTTATTTAAAATTGATTTCTTGAATGTCGCTCTATTTTTTTTTATTTTGACTTTATGAAAGAAAAATTGAAATATGTCTGATAAATTTTTTAATATACTTGATAGATTTTCTGGTAAAAGGATTGCAATCATTGGCGATTTAATGTTGGATGCTTATATTTGGGGAAGCGTTAATAGATTTTCCCCTGAAGCGCCAGTGCCAGTTGTTGATGTTGAAAAAGAAAATATACAACTTGGTGGCGCGGCAAATGTTGCCAGCAATATAAAATCGCTCGGTGGCGTGCCGATTATTTTTGGCGTTGTTGGCGATGACGAAAAAGGAAAAACACTTTTAAATTTATTAAAAGATAGTGGTGTTTTAACTGATGGAATTGTTGTAGAAAAATCTCGTCCAACTACAGTTAAAACTCGTGTTATTGCACATAATCAACATGTTGTGAGGATTGATAATGAAAAAAGAAATTCAATTACAAAAACTACTGAAGATGAAATTATAAAAATATTTGAATCGTTATTGCCAACCATTGATGGAGTTATACTTGAGGATTACAACAAAGGAGTTTTAACCGAAAAAATTATTGACTCAATTATATCTTTGTCAAATGAAAAAGGAAAAATTATTTCAGTTGATCCGAAATTCACAAATTTTTTTCAATACAAAAATGTTACACTATTTAAACCCAACACAAAAGAATTACAAAGTGTTTTCGGTAAGCCAATTGGAAACGAAAATGAAACAATTGAAATGATTCGAGAACTTCAAAATAAAATAAATGCAAAAAATATTTTATTGACACGCGGCGAAAATGGAATGTCACTTTTCCAAAATGGAAATCATGTTTTACATCTTCCAACAAAAGCATTGCAAGTTGCTGATGTTTCGGGAGCAGGCGATACAGTGATTGCAACTTTAACAATCGGGCTAACGACTGGCGCAAAAATTGAAGATGTTGCCATAATTGCAAATCATGCGGCAGGAATTGTTTGTCAAGAAGTTGGAGCAGTTCCGATACAATTTTCAGATTTAAAAAAATCTTTTATCACAACATAAAAATTATGGGCGAAGTCTATAAATTAGAAGAATTAAAATCACAGCGCAAAATCTGGCGCGAGAAAAAAGAAATTGTCGTTTTTACAAATGGCGTTTTTGATATTTTGCACAGAGGGCATGTGGAATATTTAAATGCCGCGAGAAATTTTGGCGTTCACTTAATTGTTGGAATTAATAGCGATGAATCGGTGAGGCAAATTAAAGGACCACTTCGCCCAATAAATTGCGAAGACGACCGAGCGTTTTTAATTTCACAACTTAAATGTGTTGATGCAGTTGCGATATTTAACGAAACGACGCCACAAAATTTGATTTCGGCTTTGCTTCCCGATGTTTTAATTAAAGGGGGCGATTGGAAATTAGAAGAAATTATTGGCAAAAAAGAAGTTGAAGCCTCCGGCGGAAAAGTTTGCACGATTGATTTTGTTCCGGAAAAATCGACAACTAGCGTGATTGAAAAAATAATAGAAAGATTTAGCAAATAAAATTTAGTGATTCGAAGAACGCAAAAAATATTGACAATTGTTGCAAGTTCAATCGTAGTAGTTTTTTTACTTGCAATTATTTACACACAAACCGATTCGTTTAAAAATTCAGTTAGAAAAATAATTTTAAATAGTGCAAATGAATCGATTAACGGAAAGATTGTGCTTGGTGAAATTAAAGGAAATTTATTGACAGGGTTTTCGGTTGATTCTGTTTGGATTGATTTTGAGGATAAAAGAATTTTTTCAGCGCAAAATATTTCAATGAAGTACGATTTGTTTTCATTTGTGTTTAAAAATATTTCTATTTCATCTTTAATAATACAAAAACCGATTCTTTTAGCCGAGCAAAATGAAGAATGGAATTTATCTCGCCTAATTAAAAAAAGTGATAAACCATCTGACTTAGATTTTTCGATTAAAGAATTACAAATTACAGATGGCGTAGTGATGATTGATATTTTTAAAGAAAATCGAAAAATAGTTTTAACAAATCTTAAGACTACCGCGCAATTAAAATCATCTGAAAATAGTAATTACTTAAAAATAATTAATTCTTCTTTTAATACTTTGGATAATGATTTCACCCTCACCAATTTAGAAACTGAATTAGATGTAAAAAATAATAATTACGATTTAAAATATTTGAAAATCGGAACGCCAAATTCAAATATCGATTTATCTGCAAGTATTGAAAATGCAAATTTATTAAACGGAGAAAATATTGACAGCGCAAAAAATATTCCAATAAAAATAAATTTAGGAAAATCTCGTTTAAGCAAAAACGACATTATGTTTTTTCTAAAAGATTTAAAATATTTACCAGAATCAATTAATTTAAGTGGAGAAGCAAATGGGACAATTGCAGATTTAGCTGTAAATAATTTTGCAATCGCTATAGATAATAGCACAATAAATTTTAACGGCAAAATTAAAAATCTAAATTCAAAAAATAATTTATCGTATTCGATTGCTTCTAAAATATCCTCAGTAAGTTTGGAGGAAATTAAAAATATTTTAATTCCCGACGCAATTAAAAATATAAAAGCCAATGCTGATTTTGCATTTGAATTTAGTGGCGATTTACAGAAAACAAATTACAATTCAAAAATAAATGGAGATTTTGGTGAGATTAAATTTAGTGGTGATTTTACAAACTCGTTTGACGATATTTCCTCCAACATTGAATTGATTAATTTGCAATTAGAAAAAATATTTTCAGATTATAATTCCTCGACCTCACTGAATGCAAAATTAAATATTAGTGGTAATTTAAATGAAGAAATTTTTAATACGATTATAAATTTAGAAAATTCAAAATATAATAAAATTGAAATTTACCCATCAAAGATTGAAGTAGAATTTAAAAATAATATTTATGCTTCAAATATGGATTTTAAATCTTCTGCTGGAACAATATTTGGTAATGTTGAATATGGAAATGCCAAAGAAATAATTCCGTTAAATATAAATTTAAATTTCAATCACTTGGATTTATCGAAAATATTCCAAGATGAAGTTTCTCAAACGAATCTCAATGGAAACATTTCAGCAAACATAAATAATCTTTCAGTTGACACAGACGATGCAAAGATTAATTTATTGATTAATAATTCTAAAATTAATTATTCTCAAATTGATACTTTGCAAATAAAAATTACTTCAAGTAAAAATGAAAATGGCGAAAGAGAAATTAAAATATCCTCACCAATTGTTGATGCAACTCTGACGGGAAAATATAATATTAAAGATTTGCAAAATAGTTTCACAATAATTCACAATGATTACAAAAACAGTTTAGATAAATTATTTATCAATTCAATAGTGAAGCCCAGCCAAAATGTATTTCCAGATTGCAATCTCAATTACGCTTTAAATATAAAAAACTTAGATTTAATCAGACAACTTTTTAATGTTAAAGGATTTAATACAATTGCCAGTTTGCGTGGTGATTTCATTTCGCGTGAAGATACCGTTTCGTCAACCGGATTGCTACAACTTCATTCGGGCAAATACACAATTGATAGTAATAATGTTTTAGTTGATAAAAGTACAATACAATATGATTTAAAAAATTACACTTTAAACAGTTTATTTAAAAATAACCATCCGCTAAGTATTTCTATTAAAGCAACTGCAGAAAATGTTTTTATCAACGAAAACATTTTAAGTCATTTGGCTTTTGAAACCGATTTAAATTCTGGCGTTGCTAGATTTTTAGTATTTAGTGAAATAGATTCACTAACTCGCACTGAGGTGCAGGGAAAAATGTTTGTCGAAAATAATTATTTAACTACTAAACTTAGTAATTTTTATTTGCGGTATAATAAATTTGAAATGCATAGCAAATATCCAATTATAATAAACGCCAATAATAATGCACTTAAAATTGACTCTGCAATGTTTTATCAAAATGATGAAGAGTTGCATATCAAAAATATATTAATTCAAAAAAATATTTTATCTGGAAATTTAAATGCGTCGAATTTGCAAATTCGTAATTTAGCGTATTTGGTTTCGGGTGAGTTTGCAAGATTTTTATCTGCAACCGAGGGAACGATAACCTCATCTGCAAATTTAAGTGGTACAATTCTTGAGCCTCGTTTAGTTATAAATGGCACAACAAGTGTAATGAAATTAAATAATGTTGCACTTGGACGATTAAATTATTCTTTTGATGGTACTCCGAAAAGTTTAACACTAAATGCACTTTTGCAATCCGATAAAAATAATGTCAAACAAGAATTGTTGAAATTTAATGGAACAATCCCACTGAGTAAAATAAAATCAAATGATTCACTTAACATCGAAATTGCTTTAAATAATTTTCCTGCAACTTTAATTGATCCATTTATAAACGAAGTTGAAAATATGACTGGCTCGGTATATGGAAATATAAATTATACAGGGGGAAAAAATAATCCGATTGCCAATGGTTATCTTGAAACTTCAAATGGAAAATTGGTTCTTGTTCAAAATGGTGTTGAATATAATTTATCTGCAAAATTAAATATTAATAATAATCTTGCAACAATTAATCATTGTACAATTAAAAATATTTCTGAAGATTATTCTAACGGACGAGCAGATTTATCTGGCTCAATTGTTATGAAAGATTATTTTCCATTTTCGTACAATGTTGACATTAAAGGTGAGTTGCAGGTTTTGACAAATCATTCAAGACATTACACTCCTTCGATTTATGGAACAATTATTGCTTCAACATTAAACGATGCAATTAATCTCCGAGGCGAAAATAATCAAGTAGATTTAAAAGGTACTATTTATATTACCAACGCGTCAATCACTTTGCCACCAACTCATGAGGAAGTTTTAATTCACGCTGATCAATCTTTTGAATTAATTATCGTTGATGACACTTCCAAAAGTGTAATTGACTCTTTAAAAATTGCAGACATCGTTGAGTTTCTTCAAGCGCGAATGAAGGAGCAGGAAATTTTGGAATTAAAAAATAATAATTCAAATATAAATTATGATATTACTTTTCAATCTCGCGGAAGCGTTGCCGCAAAATTTATTTTCAATCCAACAACGAACGAGGAGTTACTCGCATATCTCGACGGCAAACTATCTTTGCGAACAATCAATAAAAAGCTACAATTAACGGGCGATATTAGCTTAAGTAATAATTCTACTTATACTTTTTACAAAAATTTTTCTGCGCAAGGCTCACTATTTTTTAGTGGAAATATTAAAAAACCAATTTTAAAAATCAATGCAATGTATGAGGCGGATCATCTCAAGGCTGATACAACTGTTGCAAACCCAATTGAAAAAACTCGAGTGAAACTTTCGATTGAAGGAGATAGAGATGAACCAAAAATTAAAATTATGCTTTTTACACTTGATGATAATAAAAACGAAGTAGAAAGATTTGGAGATGTTGAGTCCGATGCGATTTCGTTTCTATTGACTTCAGCTGAAGGAATGCCGGGAAAATTTCGCGAAGATTTAACTTTAAATGATAAACAAAGTATTGCAGAAGAACTTGGAATTTCAATTGGTAACTCAATTGTATCAAATTTCACGAGCACAATTCTTTCTGGTATGTTAATGGATTTTATTCGCGCGTCAAATATTCCATTTGTTACAAATGCCGAGTTTCGTTATGCAAGCGATGCGTCTCATATTAAATTAAGTGGAGAAGTACTTGATGCTTATTGGAGTGTCGGCGGAAAAATGTTTAACGATATTAATAGCACAAATTTTAATGTTCAATTGCCATTGAGTTCGATTATTGGAAATAAAAATTTACGCAATTTTATTTTTGAACTTGAAAGAAAAGCGGAGCCTCTTGAAACTACATCTGAAAAGCAAGCCGTACATGGTGCAAGAATTTATTACAAGATTCACTTCTAATTAAAAAAATGAACAAACAAATTAATCTTCATAAACAAATAAAAGAATTATTTTCTACTACTAAAAAACTTGCGGTTCACTCGCAACAAGTTGCTCAACGACTTGGTATAAAAAATGAAAATGATTTTCAAATCGTCAGGAAAATTCTTCACGAACTTGTAGATAAAAATTATTTATCGCATAATAAACGAGAGGGATATAAATTATTTCCAAAATCAAGTGGACTGTTTGGAAAAATTACAATCAACCGAAATCGTGACGCAATCGTAATACTTGAAAATCAGATGGAAATTAAGGTTTCCGAAAATAATTTATTTACAGCTTTTAACGGCGACACTGTAGAAATTGCTTTTTTAGCGGGCAAGAAAAATAAAAATGGAAATGAAAATATTTACGGTGAAGTAATTAAAATTATTTCTCGTGCGCACACGGAGTTTGTTGGAACGCTTGAAAAAAGTAAAAGTTATTATTTTGTAATTCCAGATGATGCAAAAATTCCTCGTGATATTTATATCCCTTTTGATGATTTAAATGGCGCAAAATCAGGCGATAAAGTGATTGCAAAACTTATCGCGTGGGATAACCCAAATTTAAATCCCGAAGGAACAATAATTGATTTATTAGGTCGTGCTGGCGAGGTTTCGGCAGAAATAAAATCTGTAATCGCGGAGTTTCGACTTGCTACAGTATTTCCAAAAAATGTTATCGATGAGACGGAAAAAATTCCTACAACAATTTCAGATGATGAAATTTCTAATCGATTAGATTTACGAAATTTAGAAATACTTACAATCGATCCTGTTGATGCAAAAGATTTTGATGATGCTCTTTCGCTTGAAATAATTGATCCGCACACATATCGTTTAGGAGTGCACATTGCAGATGTTTCCCATTATGTAAAAGAAAATTCTGCAATCGACATTGAAGCGCAATCTCGTGGCACAAGTGTATATTTAGCAAATCATGTAGTGCCGATGTTGCCAGAAAAACTTTCTAACAATTTATGTAGTTTAAAACCAAAAGTAGATAGATTTGCTTTTAGTTGTTTAATAATGATTTCAAATTTGGGAGTTGTAAAAAGTTTTGAGTTTGCTCGAAGCGTAATTCATTCCAAAAAAAGATTTTCTTACGAAGAGGTTGAAAATATTTTAGAAAAGAAATCTGGTGCGCATCACCAAACATTAGAAAAACTTTGGGCGCTTGCCGAAAAATTAATTTCTCTTCGATTGAAAAATGGTAGTATCGATTTTGAATCGGCTGAAGCAAAATTTACTTACGACGAAACTGGACTTCCGAACTCTGTTAAAGTAAAAGAGAGATTGCGAAGTCATCAGCTTGTTGAAGAGTGCATGCTTTTAGCAAACAAACTTGTTTCAAAATATATTAGCGATATGAAAAGCGATAAAACAGTTGCACCATCAATTTATAGAGTGCACGATTTACCCGATGATAAAAAAATAACCGAGCTCGCACAATTTGTAAAAAAATTCGGATACACATTAAACATCTCTGGCGGAGTAACTTCAAAATCAATTCAAAAACTTTTAGCTCAAATTAAAGGATCGCCAGAAGAATATTTAATAAATAAAGTTGCATTGAGATCAATGGCAAAAGCAATTTATTCATCGCATAACACAGGTCATTTTGGTTTGGGCTTTAATCATTATTCACATTTTACTTCTCCAATTCGCCGTTACCCAGATTTACTTTTACACAGATTGCTCGACGAATATCAAAATGGAATGTCAACAAAGCGTCAACAATTTTTTGTAACTGAAATTCCTCGAATTGCAAAACATGCATCGGACAGAGAAAAAGTTGCAGTAAACGCCGAACGCGAATCGATAAAAGTTATGCAATCCGAATATATGAAACGCCATATTGGCGAGGAATTTCAAGGGATTATTTCGGGAGTTGTGCAGTATGGAATTTTTGTAGAAATTTTTGACATTTTAATTGAAGGAATGATTCCCGTCAGAACGATGAAGGATGATTATTATTTGTTTGATGAAAAAACTTATTCGTTGATTGGGCAACAGACAAATAAAATTTTGCGGCTTGGTGATGAAGTTACAGTTTCGGTTGAAAAAGTAAATGTTGAAAGAAAACAGGTTGATTTAAAACTGATTGAACATCGCGTTGAAATTAAAAAAAAGAATAAAAAATGAAAAAAATATTATTGATAATCTGTTTTATTTTTCTTTCTCAAAACTTGTTTTCGCAAGATGAGCAGTTTGGAAAAAACAAAGTTCAGTACAAACATTTTAAATGGTCGTACATACAATCATCGCACTTCGATATTTATTTTTATGAGGGAGGCGAATACATTGCGCAGTTTACTGCATCGGCAGCTGAATCTGCTTATTTAAAAATTAAAGAATCATTCAAATATTCTATCAACCACAGAATTCCGATTATGGTTTATAATTCGCATAACGATTTTCAGCAAACAAATGTTATTTCGGAATATATGGAAGAGGGGGTTGGTGGCGTTACAGAATTATTTAAAAATAGAGTTGTTGTTCCATTTGAAGGAAACTATAAACAATTTCGTCATGTGATTCATCACGAACTTGTTCACGCAGTTATAAACGAAATGTTTTATGGTGGCTCAATTCAAAATTTAATTAACAGCGGTTCAAAATTACAATTGCCCGGTTGGTTTAACGAAGGACTTGCAGAATTTGAAGCTTTAAGATGGGATGCAAACTCCGATATGTTTATGCGCGACGCAACAATCAACACTTACATTCCTCCGATTGATTATCTCGGTGGATATTTTGCTTATCGCGGTGGACAATCTGTTTGGCATTACATCACGCAAAAATATGGAGACCAAAAAATTTCTGAAATTCTTCATCGCATAAAAGGATTGGGAGGAGTTGATCAAGGATTTAAAAGTACGCTTGGTTTATCTATTAAAGAGCTTGACGAACGATGGCAAAAAGAACAAAAAATATATTATTGGCCCGATATTGCAAAACGCGAAGAGCCAAAAGATTTTGCAACGCAACTTACAAAACACACCAAACTCGGAAATTTTTACAACACAAGTCCATCAATTTCTCCGCAGGGAAATAAAATTGCTTTCATCTCGGACATGGAAGGATATTTGGATGTCTACTTAATGGATTTGCTTACCGAAAAAATTAAAAAAATTGTTGATGCCCAGCGCACAAGTAATTTTGAGGAACTCCATCTTTTGACTCCCGGAATTTGTTGGTCGCCAGATGGGAAAAAAATTGCTTTCTCGGTTAAAAGTGGTTCGCGCGATGCCATTTTTATCGTTGATATTGAAAGCGAAAAACAGGATAAGTTGGATTTTAAGTTGGATGCGATTTTTTCTGTTGATTGGTCGAGAGATGGAAAATTTTTGACTTTCATCGGAAATAATTCAAAGCAATCAGATGTCTATAAATATAATTTGGAAACGAAGGAACTTGAAAATATCACAAACGATGTTTTTACCGACTCAGATCCTGTTTGGTCTTTAAATGGAGAAAAAATTTATTTTGTATCTGATAGAAAAAATAATTTATCCAGAGATTTGTATCCGAAAAAAATGTGGGAGTACGATTATTCGAACCTCGATATTTATTCAATTGATGTGAAGACAAAAGAAATTTCTCGTTTGATAAATTTTATTGAAAGTGATGAAACTTCTCCGCAAATATCTTCCGATGGAAAATCTTTATTCTTCATCTCCGATAAAAATGGAATAAATAATATTTACAAATTTGATTTAGAAAAAAATATTTCCGAGCCGATTACAAATTCGTTGACTGGTATCTATCAACTCTCAATTTCCAGCGACGGAGAAAAAATGACATTCTCTTCTTTGCACGAAGCGGGATTTGATATTTTTCTTTTAAAAAATCCACTATTAAAAAATATTGAAAAGAAAGAACTTGAATTGACCGAATATCTTGTAAGACATTTAGAGGAATTGAAAACTCTAAACGATACTACAAAAAATATTGCAACATCGAAACAAGAAAAAAATAAATCGCCACTTGGCGAGGATTTTGTTTTGGATCTCGAACCGTACACAATAAAAGATGACACTTTGCAAATATCATCGCTATTGCCAAAAACTTCTCAAACAAAAATTACCGATATCAGCAACAATGTTGATGAGTTTGGAAATTTTATTGCTAACGAATATAAAGTTAGTTTCTCGCCAGATATAATTTATGGCAACGCCGCGTTTAATACTTTTTATGGCGCACAGGGAACAACCGTAATGGCTTTCAGCGATTTGCTCGGCGATCATCAAATATATTTTTTAACAAGTATGTTGCTTGATTTAAAAAATAGCGATTACACTTTGGCTTACTTTTATCTTCCCGAATTAATTGATTACGGCGTTCAAGCTTTTCACACAGCGCGGTTTTTATATTTGTACGATGCGTATGGCTATCAAACTTTATATCGTTTTAGAAGTTTCGGAATCACAGGCTCAGCATCGTTGCCATTTGATAAATTTAATCGTTTAGATTTTGGCGGAACTTGGATGAACTTAATTCGTGAAAATCAAAGTTATGTTGACGACCTCGACCAAGTTCGCTCAACAATTATTCCATCAATTAGTTTTGTGCACGACAATGTTTTGTGGGGATACACCTCGCCAAATAATGGAACGAGATGGAATTTTACAATTTCGGGAAGCCCAAAAACATCAAAGAATTCGCTACAATTTACAACTTTTAGTGGCGATGTTAGAAAATATTGGAGAATTTTTAATGACAATTCTTTTGTCGTTCGCGGCTCCGGCGGAATTAGTCTTGGCCAAAATGCGCAACATTATTTTATAGGCGGAACCGATGGTTGGATAAATCGCGAATTTGAAAATGGCGGAATCCCAATTGAAAATGTTGAAGACTACGCATTTTTATCTCCGGCGATGCCACTGCGTGGATGGAATTTTAATACACTCAACGGAACAAAATTTGCTTTGATGAATCTGGAATATCGTTTTCCACTAATTAGATTATTAGTAACCGGCGGAATCCCGATGGCGTTTCAAAACATTACTGGCGTAGCATTTGTTGATATGGGTTCGGCGTGGACAGATGAAAAAAACTTTAAAGGATTTGTTCTTGATGAAAATTTGTTAAGAGTTCGAAAAGATTTTTTAGGAAGCGTTGGCACTGGTGTTAGATTATTTCTTTTTGGTATGCCACTAAAAATTGATGTCGCTTGGAGTTATTTGGGAGAAGATTTTTCTACTCCGAGATATTTATTTTCTCTTGGCGGAGATTTTTAAAAATAAGCTCTGAAAATAATTCTAAAATTCCTTCCAGCTTCGGGCATTATAGATTTTATTCTTGATAAATGATTTCTATAAATTGTATTAAATATATTATCAACATTTAAAGAGAAACTATAAATGTTAGTTTCTTTTACAAAAAGGTATTGAGCATGAATATTCATAATCCAGTAAGAATCGGTTGGCATCTCAAACTCATCAACATTATTTTGTTTTGAAGCAAACTCGTTTTGAGTTCCAAAAG
>ERZ1292623.1335-Hain-H51-01um-R1-1335-length-23975-cov-11_pt1 | contig 23975 bp, 23 predicted proteins | sample MGYA00564398_ERZ1292623 | MGnify/ENA primary metagenome ERZ1292623 (study PRJEB36523, sample SAMEA6512633) | groundwater metagenome | collected 2019-01-07 | study: AquaDiva: Metagenomics assemblies of 32 groundwater samples | reverse complement strand
AATCCACGTCGCTGCCGCGTTCCTTCACATTATCGCGACCTCGTGATAAGCGATCATCCATCAGAACATGGAGGAAGCGCTGGAGCTGACTGGCGTCGTCGATGAAATCGGCGGCGCAACGCTCAACAGCGGTGCGAAAGCCGCAGCGCGGAGCCGGTTCGAAAGCACCAAGCAGCGGTTCTTCAACCAGCTGCTGCTGTCGATGAAGCTTCCCACGCTGATTGCTGCCATCAATCTCCATCTGGACCGCGATGAGGTGGTTGTCGTTCAACTGGTTTCGACCGCCGAAAGCATCCTCGATCGCCGTCTCGATAGCCTCTCGCCAGAAGAGCGCGCGGAGCTCGACCTCGATCTCAGCCCGCTCGACGCGGTGATTGAGTACCTTGAGCGCGCCTTCCCCACGCAACAGATGCAGGTATTCGTCGATGATACCGGCACCCAGCGCTCGGCACCGATGTTCGACGAAGAGGGCCGTCCAGTCCACAACCAGACTGCGATCGCCCGCCGCGGCGAGATGATCGAGCACCTGTGTGCCATGCCGCCGATCAAGCCTGCCCTGGACGGGATCATCGAGCACTATGGACCGGAGAAGGTCGCCGAGGTGACCGGACGCAGCAAGCGGCTCATAACCCAGAGCGACGGGCAGCAGCGGCTCGAGACCCGCTCGCCGCGGACGAACCAGTCCGAGACCGACCAGTTCATGGATGGCAGGAAGCCGATCCTGGTCTTCAGTGATGCGGGCGGCACCGGGCGGTCCTATCACGCCAGCCTCGATGCAACTTGCCAGAAGCGGCGCATCCACTTCCTGCTGGAGCCTGGATGGCGAGCCGACCGGGCCATCCAGGGGCTGGGCCGAACGCACCGGACGCATCAAGCCAACACGCCGCTGTTCCGGCCTGTGACCACGAACTGCAAGGGGGAACTGCGGTTCACCAGCACCATTGCGCGCAGGCTCGATAGCCTCGGCGCGCTTACTCGGGGCCAACGCCAGACGGGCGGGCAGAACCTGTTTGACCCTGCCGACAATCTCGAGAGCGAATATGCCAAGGCGGCCCTCTCGACATGGTTTGCCTTGCTGGCGGACGGCAAGCTCAAGAGCGCTACGCTGATCGATTTCCAGCGCCGTAGCGGGCTCAAGATCGTCTCCGAAGACGGCATTCTCGAAGAGGACCTTCCGCCGATCCAGCGCTGGCTCAATCGCATCCTAGCGCTGCCGATCGGAATGCAGAATGCGATCTTCGAAGAATTTCTGGGGCTGGTCGAAGCGCGTGTGTCCGCAGCGCGGGAGGCCGGATCGCTCGATGTTGGCGTCGAAACCCTTCGGGTTGAACATGCCGAGGTTGCCGAAGACATCGTCCTACGGACCGATGAGCGAACCGGCGCCACGTCACACTTGCTGCAACTGGCTCTCAAGACGAGAGCGCGGCCGATCTCGCTTGAGCATGTCCTTGAGCGCCGCGACTATGCCGACGGCTGCATTCTGCTCCACAATACCAAGAGCGGCAAGGCAGCTCTGGCCGAACCTTCACGGCACTTCATGACGGAGCAGGGCGAGCTGATCAGGCGAGTTATCCTCCACCGTCCGCTTCGCCGCGAATACCAGCACTTTGATGAGCTCGCTGAATCCGCATGGGAAGAAGCTCCGCGCCGAACCTTCGAGAAGCTGTGGCAGGACGAGGTTGGGGAGCTCGCCGAACGGCTCACCACAGAGACCGTGTACCTCGCGACCGGACTTCTCCTGCCGATCTGGTCTAGCCTGCCTATCAACTATCTGGAGGTCCGGCGCATCGTGGACGAAGAGGGAAGAAGTTGGCTCGGCCGCATGGTCCACGAACTCGATGTGGCGAAGCTGCTCGAAAAATTCGACGTTGCCTCGACCGTTGAACTGAGCCCGGATACGATCATCAGGGCGCTCGGCGAAGGACGGACGATCCCGATCAAGCAGCCGTTCGAGGCGACCTTCAAATGCTCCCGCGTGGCAGGCGAGCAGCGCTACGAAATCGTCGGCGCACCCGCCGAGCAGTTGCCCTGGCTCAAGAGCATCGGCTGCTTCACGGAAATCATCTCGTTTCGTACCCGGGTGTTTATTCCAACAGCGACCGCTTCACCGGTGATCAGCGATCTGCTTCACCTATGAGCTGCGTATTTTGCAAGCTGCCGCCCCAATGACCAAGGTGTAGCCTCAGGGGTTACACTTCTGTTGACTCTTTGTGTAACTTATGGGATTACACCATCCATGGAAATCGGAAGCATCCGCCACAAGGCGCTTCGCAGGTTTGCTGAGACCGGAAAGCCAGCAGGACTGATGGAGACTGACCGGCTCCGTCGCATGCTGGCGTTCATTGCGTCGGCAGAGAGCCTGGATGAGCTGGCGGTGCCGCCGAATTTCGGGTTTCATCCCCTCACTGGAGACAGGGAGGGATACTTTGCCATGACGGTAACCCGAAACTGGCGGCTGACATTCACAATGATCGACGAACTCACCGTCGCTGATCTCGACCTGGAGGACTATCACTGATGGCTATCAAGCTCCATGACAGCTTCGCGATCCACCCGGGCCCTTGGTTGCTCGAAGAGATCGTCAAGCCTTACAACATGAATGTGTCCAGCACCGCAGATCATCTCAAGGTTACTCGGCCTGCGTTGAGCCGCTTGCTGAATGGCAGGGCTGCGCTGACCCCGGAGATGGCGATCCGATTCGAGAAGGCATTTGGTGTTTCTGCCGCCACCATGCTGCGGATGCAGTCCGCCTATGATCTTGCGCAAGCCAAAGGCGGATCGGAGACGATTTCTATCGAGCGCGTGCGCGAGCCTGCATAGCATGACTCGATCGGGTATCACGCTCAAATCGGGTTGCATACCCGACCATGTCCTGCTGCGACCTCGTGCTCGCTTTCTGCGATGCGGCCATGAGCTGCTGCCCGTCAGGGATTGATCAGAGCATGAGGGCGGGCGTCCGGTCATTGACCGGGCGCCCGCCTTTTTACTCGCCGCCATCGCGCATCTGCCATCTTGCAAGCTCAAGACAGGCAAAGGCAGGCTGGCTCCTAACTTACTCGGCGAAACCTACTGAACTGAAATTGCTGAACCGAGCCGCCCGGTGTCAGATGCTCGTGGCGCAGTTCGTTCACCAGTTCGAAGTCCTGGCCAATAATCGCGGCGATACTGGCTGCGTCATGCCTCACAACTGGCAGGCCGCTGCACCGCTCCGGGCCATCGGGTGCGAAGGTCCCAATGATGGCAATGCCATGACTTGCAAGGGCAGAGCGCATCGCTGCCACATAGGCTTCCTGCTGCACAGGATCGGTTAGGAAATGGAACGCTGCGCGATCATGCCAGACATCGTATCGCGTGGTTGATCGCCACTGCGTTACATCCGCAACGATCCATTCGACCTTTTTGGACGCCGACCCGAGCCTCGCCTTTGCAACGGCCAGCGCACTGGCTGACAAGTCGAGAACCGCCACGGGCGCATAGCCCGCTTCTACTAGCGCGCCCGCCAACCGTGATGCGCCGCCGCCAATGTCGATCACGCCGCCATGACCACGATAGGCAGCGGAAATCAGTTCAAGCGACAGTGCGGGTGCTTCCTCGAACCAGCTTACCTGCGCGGCATCCTTGGTTGCATACACATTTTCCCAATGGGAACTTGGCTCGTCGCTCATAAGCTTTTCCTCAATATGTCGCCCGTCCCGGACCGAAGAGGATCAACCCGGCCCCCGCAAGACAAATTGAGGCTCCGATGACATCCCAGCGGTCGGGCCGTGCGCCTTCCACCGTCCAGAGCCATATCAGCGAAGCGGCGATGTACACACCGCCATAGGCTGCGTAAGCGCGCCCCGCGACGGGCGTATCGACGAACGTAAGAAGCCACGCGAATAAGGCTAAGGAAGCCATGCCCGGAAACACCCACCACACAGGCTTGTCGAGGCGCAGCCATGCCCAGAATGAAAAACAACCGGCGATCTCTGCCAGTGCGGCCAGGGAATAGATAAGTCCGGTTTGCAGGGTCGGCATGGTCATGAATTGATCCGTGGTGGTGGTAGCGGGTCTGTCGAGACCATCGCTGCGTGTCGCAGGGTCGTCAACGCAGCTTCCGACACTCGTGAACGCGATTCCCAAGCGCCGCTCCCGGTGGAGCGATCTTCCATTACCTCGCGGGCACAATGCGTGGCGCCAGGGTCTCAATGATCTTGCAATCGGCCACCGTCCCGTGACGGCAGGACCCAATGACCCGGTCGAGCTCGCCGCGCAGCGCTGTCAGATCGGCAACCTTGCGGTCGATTTCGGTGAGGTGGACACGCGCAATCCCGTCAATGGCATCGCAGGATTGGGCCTTATCATCTGATAGCGTGAGCAGTTCGCGCACCGCTTCAAGCGTGAAACCGAGATCGCGGGCGCGGCGAATGAACGACAGGCGTGCCAGATGAACATTGTCATAGGCACGGTAATTGGCGCTTGTCCGAGCGGGCGGGGGCAACAGCCCGATCTTTTCATAATAGCGCACGGTCTCAACCTTGGTTGCCGTGGCGTTTGCGAGTTCGCCGATCTTCATCGCCAATCCTTCGGGCTTGACCCTGTAGTTGCTACAGGGTGTAGATAGGGCGCCGACTCGGGATTTGTCGAGAAGGTAAGATGATGGCTGATGATTGCTGCAAGTCCGCGTACGGGACGACGGCAACGCTGAACGATCCGCTTTGGCGCAAAGCATTGTGGATCGCGCTCGGCGTCAACGCAGGCATGTTCGCGGTTGAAATGGCGGCAGGCGCCGCCGCTGACAGCCGTGCGTTGCAGGCCGACGCGCTCGATTTTCTGGGCGATGCTGCCAATTATGCGACAAGCCTGTTGGTCGCAGGGATGGCGCTGGGATGGCGGGCGCGGGCTGCGTTGGCCAAGGGGCTCACCCTTATCGGACTGAGCAGCTGGGTCATGGTCACAGCGGTTCTGGCAGCATTGGGCGGGGCTGCACCCAAACCTGAGCTGATGGGCATGATCGGTGCGCTCGCGCTCGCCGCCAATGCCGGCGTCGCTATCATGCTCTACCGCTTTCGTACTGGTGATGCGAACATGCGCTCGGTCTGGATATGCTCGCGCAATGACGCGATCGGCAATATTGCCGTGATGGCTGCCGCGCTCGGCGTGTTCGGCACTGGGACGGCGTGGCCGGACCTTATTGTTGCTGCGCTCTTGGCGCTCCTCGGCATCAGCGGCGGCATTCAGATAGTGCAGCAGGCTTGGCTCGAATTGCGGAGAGTTGCGGCATGAAAGTTTCCCGTTCGACGCATATCGCGCTCAAGCCGGAAACTGTCTGGGCCGAGGTGCAGACGGCGCGCCTATTGCAGCATATCGCTTGGCCGTTGGTGCACTTTATCCCGCTCGATGACGCGGCGTTTGACCGCTTTCAGCCCGGCGGGCGCTACAAGGTCAAGCTCCGGCTGTGCGGCATGATTCCGTTCGGGACCCAGTGGATTGTGACCTCGCTGCATGAAGCGGAGGGCAGTGAATGGCCCAAGCGATTGCGTGACAACGGGCACAGCGCCCTTATTCCCAAGTGGGATCATTGGATCACCGTCACGCCTGATCCGAATGGGGGGACGCGCTACAGCGACGAGGTCGAAGTTTCGGCCGGAGCCCTGACCCCGTTAATCTGGGCGTTCGCGCAAATCTTCTATCGGCACCGGCAACGGCGCTGGCGGAAGCTTGCCGAGAGCCTTGCTTCGCGGCGGGTGATCGCGGCCGAAATGGCGGCATATCATTCAGCCGTACAAGAGGGCGACGATGGTCGGGCATGGTACCATCTGGAGCGTGTGCATATCGTGTCGCAGCCCTTTCTTGGCCCTCATCTTGTCGGTCACATTAGTATGCTGCGGTTTGCGATCCAGCTGGGTAATGCGCGCGAAGCGCTGGGCCAGACATTCCGGCTCATTCTAGCCCCTCTGGGCGCCCTGACGGGCCGTTTGCCGATTGGCAATACTGGTCGATCTACTGTGAGCGCATTTGCGCCGATGCCGATACCTGTCGATTTGGCGGAAGCGCTGCGTCAGCAGGATATGATCTTATGATCATCGGCTCTAAGATAATCGGCATAAAATCAGCCATTCACTAGGCCCCCTCACTGGAGACAAGTGAATTATGGCCCGGCGGTTGGGGTAATCCCGTTTATGACTTCCCCGCGCTCTAATCTCTTGCACGTCCGTTCCGCCAGAGTTAGGAGCCGATGGTGCTGTGCATGAAATCCCCTCGCGTCAAGCGCCTCTTCGCCTTGCTTTGCATGGTGTTGGCGCTTGTTTATGCGAGCGCCTCCGGCTCAGAGGTCTTGAACTCAATACAGCATTCTGGAGCGGAGGCATCCGCACACGATCATTCGGTGCTGAGTGATGCGCTGGCCATGCAGGCTGACCACCACGCTGACATTGACCCTGCTGACCCAACTGATGATCAGGGGCAGAATGAAATTGCGGGCGGACACCAGCATCATGGTGATAATGGCTCCAGCCTTTTGGCGTCATCAGCGGATGAACTGCCTGGCGTAATGCTGTTGGGAAACTTGCGCGCCCTCGCTGGTGATCGACATGTTGGCGGCATTGCCGTTCCGGGGCCAGAGCGACCTCCCATGGTGTTGAAACTGGCCGCCTGAGTTCCCGCGCCTTGAGCAGGCGTGGGACATTCCCATGCTTGCGATCAAGGTTTTCTCACCATGTTTTCCCGAATACGTGCGTGCAAAGGCACGCGCGCTGCACGCAAAGCGTTGCTTTTGCCGGTAGCACTCGCCGCTTTGGTGGCATCACCTGCACTTGGGCAGGACTTGACACTGGAAGACGCTATTCGGCTTGCGCTAGCCGCTGCGCCGCAGAATGCGTCAGTTGTTGCCCAGGTCGATGCATTGACCGCGAACCGGGCGGCGGCTGACTTGCCGCCGAGGCCCAGTCTGGAGATTGCGACCGAAAACTTCGGTCCGCCGTCCGACAGTCTGTACGACCAGTTCCAAATTACCGGAACCTACAGCCAGCAGATCGAACGCGGCGGCAAGCGTCAGGCGCGGGTCACTCTCGCCGACCGTCAGATTGATGTTGCCCTGGCGCAGGCAGTTGTCCGACGGCTTAAGATCATTTCCGACGTTCAGCTTGCTTATGTTGAGGTGCAGGCTGCTGAGGCCGCCATCGGCGTCGCGCGGGAGCGCCTGGCAATTGCTCAAAGCGTTGCAACCGAGGTTGGTCGCCGTGTCGCATCGGCGCGCGATCCGATCTTCGCTGGAACGCGAGCGCGGGCCAGAGTTGCCGAGGCCGAGGTCGACCTGGAGCTTGCCGTTCATGCGCGCGACGCAGCATTGGTTCGGTTGTCCCAATGGTGGGGCGGCAGTGCTGACGGGCTGATCGTCCCGATAGGGCAGTTTCTGGATCTTGCCCCCATTGCTGGACCGATGGAGCCATCCCCGACGATTTCTGCAATCTATCAGGCAGCGGGCGCACAGGCTGATGCAGCCATCGCCGTTCGACAGGCCGATTCCGTGCGCGATGTCACCCTCAGCGGGGGGCCGCGCTTTATCGGCACGGGCGATGTTGGTTTTGTCTTCGGGGTTTCGGTGCCGCTCGGCGGAAGGCGACTTGTCGAGGCGCGTGTGGCGGAAGCTCAGGCAGAAAGGCAGCGGGTGGATGCTGAACGGGAGGTTGAAATGTTCAACCTTCGACGCGCTATCACGCTTGCTGCCGAACGGGTCGAAGAAGCGCGGCACGAAGCTGACGCCATCCAGACTCAGGTGCTTACCCTCGCTGAAGAAGCCTTGAGCGAAGTTCGTTTCGGCTACCAGCGTGGCTTCTTCAGCTTTGCCGATTTGGCCGCTGCGCAAACCGCCTCCGTCGATGCTGCCATGCGCACTGTCGACGCTGCACGCGAATATCATGAAGCAAAGGTTGAACTGGACCGCCTGACCGGTCGCTTCAGCAATTTGGCCGAGGAGGCATCACAATGAGACTTTTCCAACTGACGATTGCGGCGCTGTTCCTCTTCCCGCTGACTGCCTGCGGTGATGCCCCGACTGAAAGCAGCGAGGCGTCCGAAGGCGCTGCTCCAGAGGAATATGAACGCGGTCCGCATAATGGGCGGATCCTGCGTGATGGCGAATTTGCGCTGGAAGTGACCATATTCGAAGACGGCGTGCCGCCGGAGTACCGCGTTTACGCCTATCGCGGCGACAAGCCGGTTGCGCCGCGCGATGTTGACCTGACCATCCAGCTCAAACGGCTCGACGGGGAGGTCAACACGTTCAAGTTTGCCGCTGTCCAGGATTTCCTGCGCGGCAACGGCGTGGTGATCGAACCACACAGCTTTGACGTTATCGTCGCTGCCCGTGAAGGCGGCCGCCGCCATCGCTGGGAATATGCCTCATACGAGGGCCGGGTGACCTTCCCCAAGCAGGCCGCCGAGGCCGCTGGGATAACCATCGAACGCGTTGGCCCGGCCAGCCTGTCCGAAACGATCGAAATCATCGGCTATGTTGAGTTGGAGCCTTCCGCCACATCCAATGTGGGTGCGAAATTTCCGGGCCGGGTGGTCAGTGCCGGGCCAAATGTGGGGGATTCCGTCCGGGCGGGACAAGTGCTTGCGCGGGTCGAAAGCGCCGAGAGCATGCAAATCTATGCGATCACCGCACCAGTCAGCGGAGTGATTGTAGAGCGGCGCACCAATGTCGGTGATGTTGCCGGAAGTGATCCGATCTACGTGATCGCCGACCCCAATCGGACGCGCGCGGTGTTCCCCATTTTCCCGCGCGATATGGAACGGGTGCGCGCAGGGCAGCAAATCCAGCTTGGCCTGCTTGAAGGTGATCGTTCGGTGACGTCGCGCTTGGGCAGTTTCCTGCCCGGTGCTGACGCGGCCACCGGGGCGCTGCTCGCACGTGCGAGCCTGCCCAATCGCGACGGGTTCTGGAGACCCGGAATGCGGGTGCGCGGGGTGGTGACGGTCCAGAGCAGGCAGGTGCCGCTGGCGGTGCGGACCGAAGCATTGCAGGCGTTCCGCGACTTCACCGTCGTGTTCGCGCAGGTGGGCAACACTTACGAAGTGCGGATGCTCGAACTGGGCACGCGCGGGCCGGAATGGACCGAAGTGCTGGGCGGGATCAAGCCGGGGCAGGCCTATGTCACCAAGGGCAGCTACGTCATCAAGGCCGACATCGAAAAAGCCGGCGCAAGCCACGATCACTGAGGAGCGACACCATGCTTGAGAATATCATCAGGCTGTCGATCCGGCAGCGATGGACGGTTATTGTTGTGGCGCTGCTGATTGCAGGGCTGGGGGTCTACAATTTCGGGCGGCTGAAGATCGACGCCGTGCCCGACATCACCAATGTACAGGTACAGGTCAACACCGCGGCGCCGGGCTTCTCGCCCTTGGAGGCGGAACAGCGCATCACCTTGCCGATCGAAACCGCTTTAGCCGGCCTTCCAGGGCTGGACTACACGCGTTCCGTTTCGCGCGCTGGCCTGAGCCAGGTCACCGTGGTGTTCGATGACGGGACCGACATCTATTTCGCGCGACAACTGGTCAATGAACGCCTGCAAGGGGTGGCCGGAAACCTGCCTCCCGGAATGGAGCCCGCGCTTGGTCCGATTGCAACCGGGCTGGGCGAAATCTTCATGTATACGCTCGAGTCCAAACCGGGCGCGCGCAAGGACGATGGAAGCCCCTACACGGCGGAAGATCTGCGCACCTTGCACGACTGGGTGGTGCGCCCGCAATTGCGCAACGTGCCCGGCGTTACCGAAGTCAATTCGGTAGGCGGGTATCGCCGCCAATATGTGATTTCGCCGATCCCCGCGCGGCTGTCGGGCTTCGGCCTGACCGTGGCCGATCTGACGAAGGCGCTGGAAAGCAACAATGCCAGCGTGGGTGCGGGCTATGTCGAGCGGTCGGGCGCGCAATCGGTGATCCGGGTGCCGGGCAATGCGACCGGCGAAGCGGATCTATCGGGCATCATCGTGGCGTACCGCGCGGGCACTCCCGTGCGCATCGCGGATGTCGCCGACGTCTCGATCGGTTCGGAAATCCGACAGGGCGCGGCCACCAAGGACGGGCGCGAGGTGGTCCTGGGCACGATCTATATGCTGGTCGGCGAAAACCCGCGCAATGTGAGCGTGGCAGTGGCCGAGCAGCTGAAGGTGGTGAACCAGTCGCTTCCCACAGGAGTGGCTGCGGTCACCGTGTATGACCGCTCGGTATTGGTGGAAGCCACGATCGGGACGGTCGAAAAGAACCTTGCCGAAGGCGCGATGCTGGTGATCGTGGTGCTGTTTGCCCTGTTGGGCAATATCCGCGCGGCTCTGATCACGGCAGCGGTCATTCCGATCACCTTCCTGATGACGATTACAGGCATGGTCGAAGGCGGCTTGTCGGGCAATCTGATGAGCCTGGGTGCGCTTGATTTCGGGCTGATTGTCGACGGCGCGGTCATCATCGTGGAAAATTGCCTGCGCCGCTTTGGCGAGGCCCAACACAGCCTCGGCCGCTTGTTGAACCGCGAGGAACGGTTCAGCCTTGCCGCCAGCGCTTCGGCGGAAGTCGTCAGGCCCAGCCTGTTCGGCATTGCCATCATCACCATCGTTTACCTGCCGATCTTTGCGTTGACCGGGGTGGAGGGCAAGACGTTTCATCCGATGGCGATCACCGTTGTGCTGGCGCTCACGGCAGCAGCGCTTCTGTCGCTCACCCTCGTGCCCGCCGCCGTGGCAACGTTTGTCACCGGCAAAGTTGAGGAGAAGGAAAGCCGCGTGATGCGCGGTGCCAACCGGGGCTATGCTCCGCTGCTCGATTGGGCCTTGCGCGCCCGCGTCACGGTGCTGGTGCTCGCTGGCGCGCTTGTAGTGCTGAGCGGGGTGGCAGCCACAAGGCTGGGTTCGGAGTTCATCCCCAACCTCGATGAAGGAGACATCGCGCTGCACGCCCTGCGGATACCGGGCACCAGTCTCACTCAAGCGGTGCAGATGCAGACCGCGCTGGAAAACCGGATCAAGCAGTTCCCGGAAGTCAATCTGGTGTTCGCCAAGATCGGGACTGCCGACGTGGCAACTGATGCGGTCCCGCCCAGCGTGGCCGACACCTTCATCATCATGAAGTCGCGCGACGAATGGCCGGACCCGCGCAAGCCCAAAGCACAATTGGTTGCCGAGATGAACGAGGCAATCCAGCGCGACGTGCCGGGTTCGCGGTATGAATTCATCCAGCCCATCCAGATGCGGTTCAACGAGCTGATCGCGGGCGTCCGGTCTGATGTCGCGATCAAGATCGTAGGCGATGATCTCGACGAATTGTCAGCAGCGGCTGACCGCGTGGTTGGCATTGTATCGGGCATCGATGGCGCGGAAGATGTGCAGGCGGAACAGGTGACCGGCTTGCCGTTTGTTGAGATTGTCCCTGACCGGGCACGCCTCAGCCAGCTGGGCCTCAATGTCAGCGCGGTGCAGGAAGTGGTGGCCGCAGCCACTGCGGGTGCCAACGCGGGTCAGATTTTCGAAGGCGACCGACGGTTCGACATCGTCGTGCGCCTGTCCGAAGACCTGCGGCAGGATCGCACGGTGCTGGAACGCCTGCCGATCCCGCTGCCCGGTGGTGGTATCGCGGGTGGGGCGGTGCAGACTGTGCCGCTATCCGAAGTCGCAACGATCACCGACATTACCGGGCCTAACCAGATTAGCCGCGAAAATGGCAAACGGCGCGCGGTTGTCACGGTCAATGTGCGTGAGCGCGATTTGGGGTCGTTCATTGCCGAAGTCCAGCAGGTGGTGGCGCGCGATGCCGAGCTGCCTGAGGGTTATTGGGTCGAATATGGCGGCACCTTCGAACAGCTCGAATCCGCGACCCAGCGGCTTCAGATCGTGGTTCCGATCACCCTGCTGCTCATCCTGGGTCTGCTGTTTGCGCTCTTTGGTTCCCTGCGCGATGCGGCCATCGTGTTCTCCGGCGTGCCGCTGGCGCTCACGGGCGGCGTGGCAGCGTTGCTGCTGCGCGGCATACCCTTCTCGATCTCGGCCGGGGTGGGCTTTATCGCACTTTCGGGCGTGGCGGTGCTCAATGGCGTGGTGATGCTCAGCTTCATCAAGCAATTGCGCGAGGAGGGCCGCAGCCTTGAAGATGCCATCCGTGAAGGGGCGCTGACGCGGTTACGGCCCGTCCTGATGACCGCGCTGGTGGCATCACTTGGCTTTGTGCCGATGGCGCTGAATGTGGGGATCGGCTCGGAAGTGCAGCGACCTCTGGCCAGCGTGGTGATTGGCGGCATTGTCTCGTCAACCATCCTGACCCTGGTGGTGCTGCCTGCACTTTACGCCTTGGTCCATACAAAGAGGACCGGTGAGGCTGACAATCCGAAGCCAGCTTGGCGGGATCGTTTCCGCCGCCGTCTCGCCGTTCAATAATCAGGATACCACGCCATGATCGCTAGATTATCGCCAACCTCTCCAGCCTTGCCACGCTGGATCATATTTTCCTTTATGGCGCTGGCCATGCTGCTGCTCGTGTCGGTGGATGCCTATGCCCACAATGTCGCCGAAGGGGACAAGGGTTATATCCAGGAAAGCAGCGGGGTGTTGTTCTTCCCGTTCTTGTATCTCGGGGCCAAACACATGGTCACCGGGTACGATCACCTGCTGTTCCTGTTTGGGGTGATTTTCTTCCTTTATCGGATGAAGGACGTCGGCATCTATGTGACCCTGTTCGCGATCGGCCACTCCACCACGCTGCTGTTTGGCGTGCTGACCGGGATCAGCGCCAACGCCTATCTGATCGACGCGATTATCGGTCTGTCGGTGGTCTACAAGGCGCTCGACAACCTCGGTGCCTACCAGCGCTGGTTCGGTGTTCAGCCCAACACAAAGGCTGCGACCTTGGTGTTCGGGTTCTTCCACGGGTTTGGCCTCGCCACCAAGGTCATCGAGTTTGAAATTGCGCAAGATGGCCTCATCCCCAATCTGATCGCTTTCAACATCGGGGTGGAGATTGGCCAGCTGCTGGCGCTTGGCGCGATCCTGATTGTGATGGGATATTGGCGCCGGACTGCCAGTTTCATGCGCCACGCTTTTGCCGCCAACACCTTGCTGATGACCGCCGGCTTCGTGCTGGTCGGGTATCAATTGGCCGGTTTTGCCGTCAGCTGATACAACAATCCCAGGAGCGATTTATGTTCAATTCCCAACGTCCGAAGATGGAAGACCTTCCCAGCAATCGCCAATTGATGGGTGCCACTGCGTTCGCCTTGGCGGCATCAGCCGTGATCCTGACTACCATCGTGCTTCCGTCCGAATATGCAATTGATCCTACGGGCGTGGGCCGCGCGCTCGGTCTGACCCAGATGGGTGAGATCAAGGCGCAGTTGGCACAAGAGGCTTCGGCCGACGCTGCTGTCACTGCATCAGCGACAGCCTCTGCTGCCCTCCCGGCTTCGCAGGGTGCGGGTGCACAGACGGCTTCGGATGCGCCCACTGTCGCAGCGCGGTCTGAAACCATGCAGGTTACACTGGCGCCGGGCGAGGGGGCAGAGATCAAGGCGGGGATGCAGAAAGGCGCCCGCATTGCGTTCAACTGGTCCGTCGCTGGCGGCCATGTCAATTTCGATACCCACGCGGATGCTCCGGGGATCGCCTATCATGGCTATGAAAAGGGTCAGCAATCGACCGGCCAACAGGGTGAGTTGGTCGCAGCCTTTGACGGTAAGCACGGTTGGTTCTGGCGCAATCGTTCGGCGGGAACCGTAACCGTCACCTTGCGCGTCGACGGTGCCTTCAGCGAATTGAAAAGGGTCGTTTGAGCTACCATGCTGACAGTCTTGGCCAATCGCACCTATCGGCACCTGTTTCTGGCGCAGGTGATTGCTCTGATTGGCACCGGGCTGGCCACGGTCGCGCTGGGACTGCTGGCATTTGACATTGCAGGCGCGGACAGCGGCGCGGTGCTCGGCACGGCGATGGCGATCAAGATGGTCGCTTATATCGGCGTTGCACCGGTGGTCGGGGCTTTTGCCTCGCGCCTACCCCGGCGAGGCTTTCTGGTGGCGATGGACGTCGTGCGCGGGCTGGCGGCGTTGGCCCTGCCGTTTGTCGATCAGGTTTGGCAAATCTACGTTCTGATTTTTGTGCTGCAATCCGCATCGGCAGGCTTCACCCCGACCTTTCAAGCGACCATTCCCGACATCCTTCCCGACGAGAAGGCCTATACAAGAGCCCTCTCGCTATCACGGATGGCCTATGATTTGGAGAGTCTGCTCAGCCCGATCCTTGCTGCCGTTTTGCTGACGGTGATCAACTTTCACTGGCTGTTTGGCGGAACGTCGATCGGCTTTGCCATTTCTGCGCTGTTAGTTCTGTCCGTCGTACTGCCGCGTTCAACTGCTGCGCCGCCAAGCGGGGGGATATACGACAAGACCACCCGCGGCATCCGCATCTATCTCAAGACCCCGCGGTTGCGGGGGTTGCTGGCGATCACTTTGGCTGCGGCTGCTGCCAGCGCAATGGTGATCGTCAATACTCCCGTGCTGGTGCAAGCTGCCCTCGGCCTCGGTCAGCGCGAAGTTGCGCTGACGCTTTCGGCTTTTGGCGGCGGATCAATGCTGAGCGCGCTGATCCTGCCCCGCCTGCTTGACCGGATTTCCGATCGCTGGGTTATGCTGGCCGGTTCGGCGGCTCTGGTCGTGGTATTGGCGGCGTTGGCAGCATCCTGGGGCACTCATCTGCGCCCGGCCTATTGGGCCTTCATGTTGGTTGCATGGATTTTGCTCGGCATCGGCTATTCCGCCACGGTCACGCCGGGCGGTAGGTTGCTACGGCGATCTTCTGCCAGCGAAGACCGACCGGCGCTGTTTGCCGCGCAATTTGCACTGAGCCACGTTTGCTGGCTGATCGCCTATCCGCTTGCTGGACAGGTTGGAGCACTGGTCGGCTTCGGCACGGCGTTTGCGGTTTGCGCTGCACTGGCGGCGTTCGGCTTGGGGATTTCCATATTGATTTGGCCATCGGTGGACCCCGAAGTGGTTGATCACGCGCACGACGATTTACCTTTCGACCATCAACATCTTGTGAATGACCACGCTGGTGGGAAAGCCCATCACGCCTTCGTTATTGACGATCTCCATTCAGCTTGGCCTGGCCGCTAATGGCTCTAATCGCTCATTGAATGGTACACATGTAGGCCGTCCAGTTCGCTATGCCGATCATAATCAGGTTGTTAGTCAGTAAGAATAAACCGAGCCGCGCATTGCTGTAACCGCCGACACAGGTGCATCTGAGTTCGAGCTGGTCGATAAAGACCGCCTTGAATACCGAGATCGTACCAATTGTGCCGAAGAACAGCGTCGCGAGATCTAATCCAATGGCATTGGCTCGAAACCATCAGCACACCGGGCAGACCCGCGGCAACAGGATAAAGTATGCCCGCCGCCGCCCGCTTGGCCAGCTTCCGTGAAATCGTTCAGCTCTCAAAGATGTTCGGCGCCCGAACCATGTAAGCACATCAGGCTACGAATTGGCCTCATCTGTTCATTCTCCAAGACATTTTCGCTCACTGGAAAAGAGGAGGGGGAGGGGATGTGTGCCCGGGTGATTGCCGGGTGCACATCAGGAGTGACGACGATGCTTATTCCCTTTTCCCGGCTCTATCTGAGCGATGCCAATGTGCGCAAAACGCGCAGCGAAGAAGACGATATCCAGCTTTCCGCCGACATCGAAGCGCGCGGCCTTTTGCAGAACCTGCTGGTCACCAAGAGCAAGAAGCGCGGCAAGTTTGCCGTCATCGCCGGTGGTCGCCGGTTGCGGGCCATCGAGATGATCGTCACGCGCGGTGCCTGGGCCCCCGACACCGAGATCGAATGCAAGCTGCTTGAGGGCAGCGAAGAGGAAGCTGGCGAGGCCTCGCTTGCCGAAAACTTCCAGCGCGTCGGGATGTCACCGGCTGAGGAATGCCGCGCCTTCCAGCACTTCATCAAGGAAGGCAGCGATGTTGCCGCGGTCGCCAAACGCTTCGGTCTAACCCAGCGCTTCGTGGAAGGCCGCTTGCGGCTTGCCAACCTCGCCGAGCCGATCTTCGAAGCACTCGCCAAGGGCGATGTCACCCTCGAGATCGCCAAGGCTTACGCCGCGACCGACCAGTACGAGGTTCAGCTGCGGGTCTTTGAGCAGATGCGCTACGCCTATAACCCAAGCGCCGATGCCATCCGGCGTATGGTGGCGAGCGGTTCCATGCGCGGCAATGACCCAATCGCGCTGCTGATCGGCGAAGATGCCTATGTGGCCGCCGGGGGCAAGATCGAGCGCGACCTCTTCAGCGAGGCGGCGGATGATCGCTGGATCGACATCGAAATCGCCCACAGGCTTGCGGCCGAGAAGATGGAAGCCGAAGCCCAGCGGATCGCTGCTGAAACGGGCCTTGCATGGATCAGCCCGGTGGCGTCGACCAATTCATGGCAGGCGCGCAGCGAAATGGGCGTCAATGCTGTCCGGCTGCCGCCCGCGCCGCTGTCCGAAGAAGCACGAGCCCGAATTGACGCGATCGATGCCCGCATGGAAGAAATCAGCGAGATCATCGACGAAGGCCATGAAGGCGGTGAGGCCGATTTCGGGCAGCTCGAGGCCGAGTATGAGCATCTCGATGCTGAGCGCAGTGACCTCAATAACCCGGTGCGCGAACTGCCCGAAGAATGGCGCGGTGAGGCCGGACGGTTCCTCGTTCTCACCACCCGCGGCGAAATGGTGCTCGAGGCCGACTACTACAGCGAAAAGCGCCTGTCGTTCGAGACCGATGAAAATGGCAAGGTGACAGCGACGGCCGAAGAGCCGGTGTCAGGTTCCACCAAGCGCGGCAGCGCTGCACCTTCCAGGCCCGAGGCAGTTGCGCCTGGCACGGAAAAGCCGATCAGCGCCCGCCTGTTCGACGAGCTTGCCGTGCAGCGCCGCAATATCCTGTCGGCATCGCTGCTCACCGATGCGGGGCTCGCGCTCGACTTCGCCATCTTCGCGCTGGCTGACAGCCGCAGCTATGAAAGCCGGGGAACCTCGATCAAGGGCGGGCGCCCCAGCGATCCGGCGACCGGAGAACTTTCGCAGTCCACAGCCGAAGGGATTCTCGCCGAAGCTGAGGGCGCGCTCGACAAGGCATGGCAGGAAGATGGCTGTGCAGCCCAGCGCTTCATTGCCTTCCGCGAACTTGCCGACGAAGCCAAGGCGGCGTGGCTCGCCTATGCGGTGGCCATCTCGCTCGAAGCCAAGAAGGGCTATGGTTCGGAATACCATCCGATCCATGCTGTCATTGGCAGTATGCTCGACATCGACGTTGCAGCGATGTGGCGCCCGACAGCCGAGAATTTCTTCGACCGAGTCAGCAAGACCTCGTGTCTTGCTGCACTGACCGAAGTCGGCGGCAGCGATCTTGCGGCGCGCTATGCCGCATCGAAGAAGGCTGACCTTGCCAAGACCTGCGAGACAATCTTCGCCGGCAAGGCGATCGTTGAACAGGACGTCAAGGAAGCAGCGCTGGCCTGGCTCCCCGAAGGGATGAAGTTCACGATTGGTGCCAATCCCGCTGATCCGGTCATCCCGGACACCGACGAAAGCGACCCTGTCGCCGACGTCTGCGATGGCGATGACGGTGAAGCCGACAGCGAGGCCGACGAGCTTATCAATGACCATCAACCTGAAGTCGCCTGTGAAGAAGCGGCGGTAGCCGCCTGAGGCGGCAAATCACCCCTCCTGATGACCTGGCCCGGCCACTCGCCTGAGTGAGCCGGGCCTCTTTTTGTTGAGGAGCAGGCCAATGCGCCAAAGACCCAAGCGCGACGTCGCGCAGGAAATCACCAATCTGATCATCGCTACAATCGAGGCCGGAACGCTGCCCTGGCGCCGGCCCTGGAAGAAGACTGGGATGGGCGGAGCGCCGCTGCGCGCGGCAGGCGTCCCTTACACAGGGATCAACCGCCTCTATCTTTGGGCGGTCGCCGACCATTATGGTTATGGCTCGCGCTACTGGATGACCTGGCGGCAAGCCAACGAGCTTGGCGGAAAGGTGCGCAAGGGCGAGACCGCCGAGCCGAGCATCTACTTCAACAGCACGAAGAAGACTGCGATCGACCAGGCGACCGGCGAGGAATCGTCGAAAACAATCCGGTTCATGCGCGCCTACAGTGTGTTCAACGCATCGCAAATCGACGGGCTGCCGCCGCATTTCTATCCGAGCCCGGTGCCTGAACCGCCGCCGACACCCTCGCAGAAGGCCGCTGCCATCGAGCGCTTCTTCTCACCCGTTCCGGCTGACATACGCCTCGGCGGAGACCGCGCGTTCTACTCGCCGGGCGCTGATTATATTCAGCTTCCGCACCCCAATGTCTTCAACACCGAAGACGGGTTCGTGGCGACGAAAGCGCATGAACTCGGGCATTGGTCGGGCCATGCCTCGCGGCTCGCCCGCGAGTTTGGCAAGCGTTTCGGCGACAAGGCATACGCTTTCGAGGAGCTGGTGGCCGAGCAGGTGAGTGCCCGAGTCTGCTATGAATTGGGTCTGCCGGCAGACCTTCACGAAAGCCATGCCAGCTACGTCTCGCACTGGATGAAGTTATGGCGAGGTGAGCATAACTCCAGTAATCGCGAGGTGTCGATAATGTGAAGGAAGGCGGCCAGATTGGCTGAGTTCTGGGGTTTCCTGCCCACGTTCCTTCACATTATTTCAAAGCGTGTCGAGCCAGGCGAGTACGCTTGCATCGCGCTTCCACGATGGCTGACCGCCGGGTGTTGTCGGAACAGCGACCTGTTCCAGAGCCTTTCGCTTCGTTTCCAGATTGGCCCTGGCATAGTGGTTGGTCGTGTCGAGGCTCACATGGCCGAGCCAACTGCGGATGACCGTGACGTCGACGCCCGCCGAGATGAGGTGCACGGCGGTGGCGTGCCGGAAGGCGTGCGGCGTCACATGCTTGGCACACAGTGTTGGCGTGGTTTCGCTCGCTGCTTTCACGTAGGCGGCAAGTTTGAACCGGATGCCCGATGCGCTGAGCGGTTCGCCATAGCGGTTGACGAACAGCCGTTGGTCGAGCGCCCGTGGTTGCCGTTCGAGCAGCTTCTTCAGTAGCATGACCGTTTCCGGCCAGAGCGGGCAGATGCGCTCCTTTCGTCCCTTGCCGGTCAAGCGCACGCAGCTCGGGCTTTCGAACCGGATTGCTTCGGGGCACAGGTCGAGCGCTTCCTGTATTCGTGCACCGCTGTTGTAGAGGAACGAGAGCAGCGCATGATCGCGCATGCCTTCGAGCGTCGAACGGTCAGGCTGGGCAAGGATCGCCGTCACTTCCGCCGGATCCAGATAGCAGGGCTCCGATACCGGCGCGCGCTTGACGGGGATGTTGAGGATTTCGACGCATTGCGCGATCGATGCGGGATCCTTGGTCGCCACGAAGTGGAAGAAGCTGCGGATTGCGGCTAGCCTGCAGTTGCGCGTGCCGATCGTACCGCCGCGCTCATGTTCGGCGTAACTGAGGAACGCGGCGACCTCGCTGGCGGCCAGATCAGTCATCGTGATCATAGCCACCTTCTTTCCAGCCCGCTGTGCGACGAACCGCAGGAACAGCCGCCAGGTATCACGGTATGATCGGACCGTATGGATGGATGCGTTGCGCTGCTCGACCAGCCATTCGTAGAAGAACGCGCGCATCAGCACCGGGAACGCGTTGGCCTTGCTCATGGCTGCACCTCCCGCCCCAGGCCGAGGCAAGGTGCGCCCACCACGCGGAACCGCTCGTTTGCGTAATGCAGCAGGTCCTGGGTGACCGTGATGTAGACCAGCGTGGAGTTGATATCCCGGTGGCCAAGGTAGGTCGCGAGGAACGGCAGACGATCCTGCGGGTTGATGCCCGTCCGGTACCATTCGAGGATCCGGTTCACGACCATCGAGTGCCGCAGGTCGTGCAGACGCGGTCCCGTTCGCCCCTGCGGTGGCTTCAGCCCGGCGCGGCGTATGACGTCAACGAGCAGCCAGGCGACGGCTTGCTTCGTATAGCGGGCACTGCGCTGCTCGTGCCAGAACAGCCCGGACCTCGGGTCCTGCGATGCACCGGCATGGCACCGCACATCGATGTAGGCCCGAAGTTCGGCCATCACAGTGTCGGGCAGCGGCAGTATCCTGGTCTTGTAGAACTTGGTCTGCCGGATCGTGATCGTGCCGCCCTGAAGATCAACATCGCCCAGATCGAGGCGGGCGACCTCGCTGCGCCGCAGGCCCGCGCAATAGGCGAGCAGTAGCATGGTGTAGACACTCAACGGGCGAAGCTGCGCCCGTGGCGAGGGGTAAGAGCGAGCAATGTCGAGCATATGCTGCACGTCGGCAGGCGTATAGATATGAGGTTTGCGCCATTGTTTGGCCACTTCCTTCCCCGGACGTGGGTCCGGTCGGCGAGGTGGGATCGACGGATCCCGGTGGCGGAGTATCTTCGCAAGGACGCGCTTCAGCTTTTCGCATTCGGCAGGATGATTGCGCGTGGCCTTCGCCGTCGCCCAGTGTTCGAGCATCACCCCGATCGGTTCATCCTGTAGCGCCGGGTTCAGCTGTAGGAACCGGTCGAACCGCAAAAGCCACACAGGCTGCGTGGTATATTTGTACCCCCTGTTGCGCATCAGCGTAACGTGCTCGGCCATGATCGCGCCCAGCACGCTGCCGAACGGTTTGGGCTGATGCAGTTTGGCAAGGGCTTGTTCTGGATCGCGTGAAGCCAGAGCGCGCCAGACCGGCTTGCACTGCTTGACGTTACACTCCTTGCGCAGGACGACGACGGGATTGCGGTGGATCGCCCCGGTTTGCACAAGGTGATCGAGGAACCGGTCGATAATGCGGGTGCGGTGGAGCAGCGTCGTTGCCGTCCAACGGTCGGACCACGCCCGCAACCAGGCTACCAGCACATCTTGGCCGAGTTCGGTGTGGCGCGCGGCGACGTCCTGGAAGCTGTGGAGCACCTGTTTGTAATAGGTGCGGCTGTTCTTGCTGCGCAGGCCAAGGTCCGCGAGATAGCGCGCGATCAACAGTCGTTCGGGATCGGGCCATGTCATCATGACAGCACCTCCGATCCCGGAACGTCGAGCGCGATGGCCCGCAGGTCTTCGGTTGCCAGCTTGAGATACGGAGCGGTAGATTCCGTCGAACGATGACCAAGCATATCGCCGATCACCTTTTGCGGGACCGAGGCGCGCAGCATCTCGACCGCGCGGGCATGTCGGAAGATGTGTGGCCCACACTTTCCCGGTGGCTTGACCCCGGCATCCCGGATTCGCCGGAACACGGCACTATGCAGCACCCGGAGCCTTCCATAGGGCGCACGGGTCCGCACGAACACTTCACGGGCGTCAGTTTGCGGTCGTCCCGAGCGCAGATAGGTGAGGATGGCTTCGCCCACCGGAGCCATCAACGGAAGATAGGAACAGGCACGGGTCTTGGTGTGGAGGATGCGGATCGATTCCGTCCGCCAGTCAATATCCTCGATCTTCAGATTGCGGATTTCGCCGGACCTCAGACCATAAGTCGCCAGCAGTTGCAGGATCGCCTGATCTCTGAGCCCGATGGGCGTCGTGTCCTTGCTTGCGGTTTCCAGAACGGCGGCGATCTGATCGCGCTCCAGGATCGAGGGCACACCTTCATAGGCGTACAATAGCGGCGCGATGACGTGCGGCGACAAGTCGATTGCGGTGCGGCGCGTCCGGTGCAGATAACGCAACAGCGAGCGAAGGCGCTCCGCCACGTCCTTCACCGATTTGCGCGTTTGGTGCGGGCTGCGCATGTCCATGTAACGGTCGATATCGCCGACGCTCATTTCCATCAGGCTGTCGACGCCGCATCGATCAAGCTGCCAGGCGAGAAAGTTCCGGCCCTCCCACATCAGCGCGTAGATGCTGGGCTCCGCAAGGCCCCGTTCCTCGCGCAGCCAGATCTCGTATTCGTCGCAAATCGTAAAGCGCAGCGTGTCAGCAGCACATGTCGCTTTGGGCGCGGGTGGCCAACGGCCCTGTGCAAGCCGCAGTAGGGCGTGGATTCCAGAACGCGGAATGGAGTGCCAACACGGCCCTGGTGGTCGGCCATGACGTTTGCGGAACATCGTGATCGCATGGTGCAAATAGTACCCCACCTGCGCCTCGGTCACCTCCGCGATCGGGATGCTGCGCCGGGCAAGATAGTCGAGGAACCCGCGCGCATAGGCGCAGTAGTTCCCGGCCACCACCGGGCTGTATCGTTGGCTGGTCAGTACGGATCTGAGTTCGGAGATCAGTTCGCAATCGGTATTCGGCATTGACGGCTCCTCTGCTAGTCAAACGACCGCAGAGGTTCGTCGAGAAATAATGCGGAGCAAAGCCCGTCAGATAACGTCGCAATTCTGCGCATTTCATACACTGAAACCGCGTTCCTTCACATTATCGACACCTCGCGATTACTGGAGATCCTCAAGGCCGACAAGACGGCGATCATCACCGCGGCCGCGAAGGCCGATCAGGCGTTCAACCATCTTGCGGCCTATTCGGGCTACCAGAGCGAACCTGTGGAGGATGAAGGGGAGGATGCCGATGAAACGGCGCCAGTTCCGGCTTGTGCTTGAGCCGGCACCGGAGGAGGTCGTTCGCCTCACCCAGCTTCACCGTTATGCGGGCGATGTCGCAGGCCAGGGGAGAGCGCCCATCGGTGGTGTGCTGGCTGAGTATATCGCAGGCCTGTTCCCCCAGAGGGATCCACGCCAGGTGCTGGACGGTCTTCTCGGCAAGGGGGACGCCGGTTGGTCGCTTGGCACAGCTCCGGGTCAAGGCCGATCGCTCATCATCCAGACAACCGAGGCGGGCGTGGCGGTCTCGGCAATAGCGAGGATCCTCGAACAGATTGCGCCAGGGGCGCTCCTGCGACCGATGATCTACGAGCCGTTGCCGCTGGAGAACCCGAGCGAGCACCGCGGCAGCCTGCATTGAGGGAAGGGGGATGGGGCCATTGCATCTTGCAATGGAAAGGAAGCCTCATGTCCTGCGACATCGATTACCGTTACCGCCGCGCACTCCAGCCTGATGGACTGACAACCTTCGAAAATGCGCTGCGAGCATTGAACGAGGCCGTGGATGATGTTCGCCTTGCAGGCCGGCAGGCCGCAACCTGTCCGGCAGTGCTGCTGCTGACGCGCCACCTTCAACGCATTGCTGACGGAAGGCCGACCGAATGTGAGGCAGACGACCAGGCTCTGCGGTCCCAATGCATTGAACGCCTTGCCGAGCTCAAACACAGGCCTGCGATCATTGCGCTGGTCAAACGCGGGATCGACTATCGTCCCGAAGAACTGCGCCACTACCGGCGCGAGGGCACGCGGGCGCTGCGCCAGATCGCAGCAGGGATCGGGCTCGAGCACGCCGATTATCGCATCAGCTATTACACCTCACAGGAACAGCTCGCGGGCGAGCATGTGCTGGAAGCCGACGGGATCTACGTCCGGATCAGCCCGGAAAGGTTCGGCGAGCCGGGTCTCGCCTGGCGCAACCCGTTCTGGAAACCGCCTGGCGCGGTGATGCGCAAAGCGCCGATCACCGCCCTTGCAGACATTCCCGCACTCACGGCGCGGATCGCGCGCGAATTGAAGATCGCACCTCCGGCGCAGCCGGGGCTCATCTGAAGGAGAACACGCATGGGCTGGCTTTACATGCACCGTGCCGGAATGGGGGGCTTCGACACTCCCAAGGCCTATCTTGACAATCAGCTCACATGGGAGCGCGAGAATGAAGAAACCGGCACCTTCGAAGGATTCCGGGTCATCAGAAGCGTGTCCACAACCGGGGCCTATTACGCGGCTGTCCAGCGCTATGGACCGAACAACCAGACCCACGCCATCTCCGCGGTGATCTGTCTGGTCCGCTGGAACCCCAAGGCAGCCGACGGCCTCCTGTTCGGTTACAAGGACAGTGCGCCGTTGCGGCGCTGAAATGGAGTATCAGTGATGATGAGGT
>ERZ1292623.1334-Hain-H51-01um-R1-1334-length-23976-cov-14_pt1 | contig 23976 bp, 34 predicted proteins | sample MGYA00564398_ERZ1292623 | MGnify/ENA primary metagenome ERZ1292623 (study PRJEB36523, sample SAMEA6512633) | groundwater metagenome | collected 2019-01-07 | study: AquaDiva: Metagenomics assemblies of 32 groundwater samples | reverse complement strand
CAAGATGCCGGTCAGCGACTTTTCCATTGCAGTCAGCCAGACTTTGCAAACCATCTCGTCAGCGTTGTGTGCGCGCAGCACTTCGTTCACTGGTTCCATGTGACCTCCATAAAAACAAAGCGCCCTCCAAGGAAGGCGCTTTGGTTTTCCCCCTGCCATCAGAGGCGTGCACTGCTTTGCCAGGCTGCGAAGGCTCGTTATGAGTCGGAGCCGGTAACTAACCAAAAATTCCAAGTGCAATCAATAGAACTAGGATCCCAATCGCTATGTATCCATAGCCGAGGTTGCCTTCGAACATCGCCGCAAACTTAGCCGCCCCATAAAACAGGACGAATAGCAGAGCCAGCGCAAGAAGGAACCTGCTGAAGGGAACAGGTCCCGCGTCCCCAGATTCGACGATTCCCATACCTCCATAGCCAGCTCTTGCAATTGTGTGCGAGAGAAAAAAAGATGCCATCAGAGCAATACGCTTCATGCCTGCCTCTCAAATGAAAAAGGCATGATCCATGCCTTTGAGAGTCATAGCAAGCAGTAGTTGACTCGGATTTCGCTCCGAGGTGGCGGCCTGCATCTGGTAGCTGGCACGCGGCATCAGCATGCCGCACCGTTTTATGCTCCGTGGTGTCATCTCACTGCGTTCGTCACCGGAATGCCAGGGCGGTGTTCCATCGTCGGCTCCAAATGCGCTGGCGCGCATCCTTCAAAGCCTCCCGCCTACTCTCTACAGGGCATCCCGCCCGCAGTTCCTTCCCTATGCCGTGAACCGTGCTTTGACGGACTGGCAACCGCGCGGAGACGCGGCGCGCTGACCTGGCCCATGCCCAGGAGCGCCATTGCGCCGGACGAATGCCCCTCGGGTGGGGCAAGCAACATCGGCGAGCAACTTGTGAAAGACCGGGGCTTGCCCGGTCGATGCCGTGGTGCCCAACTTCCCGGCCGGTCCGCATGTGCAGTGGCTGAGGCGTTGAACGAAGATTAGCGCATCGCTACTATTTAAGTCAATAGCGCATCGCTAATTTTTTGAGTTACTGACGTCGTTGATTGCGCGCTTGGAAGCAGGGGGCGGTCCATGCGCAGGGTTATAGGTCAGGCAAATCGAACTTCGAAGAATGCCTCTTCTACAGCAATGCCCTGCAGCCCGGCTTGATGAGCCGCTTCTGCGGCCTTCAGCCAGGAAGTCGCTGTTTTTTCATCAGCTTTACTTATCACGCCGCCCTCGGCCGCATCGTTGAAGAGCTTGTAGGCCCGGGCCATGGCCTCCTGGTTTGGGAAGCTTCGCTCAATCACCTTGGTGAAGCGGGCTTCCGCCTTGGCCTTGATGTCGTGCTCGATGCCATCGCAGTCTTGTAGGGTGACGCGGAACGAGCTGAGGGCGGTAGTGGTCATGTGCATCCTTGGGACTGGGTAAAAACACAGTTCTAGTATGCAGGAGTGCTGTAGTTTTGTACAGTTATTTAGTCTGTCGCGTCAGCCTGTCGCGTGACGGCCATGAAAAAGCCCGCTTAAGGCGGGCAGAGGCGTCAGCATAAGCAGAACGGGGTTGCGTTGTTTGTTGCTCGCCAGCATCAGAAGATGGCAGCTCAGAAGTAGCTTCAGTGCAGTAAGTTGTACCGTGAAGTCGTGCAACCCTCAGCCGAAGAACTTTTTCCAGATGAGATAGATGACACCAATAATTAGAGCGCCCCAAACAAAGTCAGTGAATGGTGTTTCGCTGCTCGACATTGATTCATCAACACCGTAACGGTCCGCATGGGCTGTGGTGGATGCTGTGAGTAAAACGGCGCCTATCTTGCGTGAACTGGTTCTCTGCATGATCCTCTCCATGTGTTGGAGAAGTGATCATAGACGCCTGCCATTCCAAGCCCATACAACGCGTCCCACAACGACAACTTGGTGGTCGCCATTCAATATCTGGACAATCTTTGAGCTCGGGTTGTCGCTTGTGACCTGTAGTTTTCCATCAAACGTCGGACTCACGCGCTTAACGTAATTCTTGTCTCCGACCTGGAGTACATAAACGCCTTCCCGAGAGTGCGGGTCCTTGGCTCCCGGCCCAGTGTCGACTAGGAGTACATCCCCGTCGGTGAACGTAGGTGCCATGCTGTCGCCATAAGCATGAATAAACCGAAGCTCGCAGGGGTTCTGCGGGCGGATGTGCTGATTAATCCAATGTGGTGACAAGGCGAGGTCTCCAACGATCACGTCGGACTCTAGCAACGCCTCACCAGGTCCCATGCTGGCACAGTTGGCCAACAGAGGGACTCGAACTGCATCGGGCGCATGCCAGAACGGTATAGATGGGTGGGAAGCAGCAGCCATCTCTATCAGCGCCGCATCCTGTGAAATCGGTTGGTCCATCCAGCCAGAAGGTCTTCCTACGCGCGCCTCGACTTCGCGTGCAGCCTCCTTGCTCATTGAGCGAGGCTTCCCTGTTTTCGAATCCGGCAATGCACGTATCCACTGACTAATCTGGGCTGGGGCCTTGCCTATTTTTTCAGCGAGCGCGGCCTGAGACCCAGCTTCATCAACAAGGATGGCAAGGCGTCGGCGGCGTGTCACTTCGATCGGATCCATCGGGCGATGGTTTAGCAAAACGCTACTTTTGGCAAAGCGCGAGGCGCTATTGACGATGTGTAGCGTGTCGCTAATAATTTGCTCATGAACCTCCATGAGTACATCTCCAAAAAGGGGCGTGGGTCGGTCGGCGAACTTGCTGACCTGATCGGTGCGCACCGTCCTGATGTGTCCCGCTGGGCCTCAGGAAAGCGCGTTGTGCCAGAGAAATCGGCTGTGGCTATCGAGTTGGCTACGCAAGGAGCTGTCTCACGCCGAGACCTTCGTCCCAACGACTGGCAGGACATCTGGCCCGAGCTTGCCCAGCCCACCCCCCAGGAGCAGGGCCATGCATAAGCCGTACCGCTGGGGAGACAAGGCCCCGCCCACTGTGCAGCGCCTGCGGGAACTGCGCAGGAAACGCGAGGCGACCGTGCAGGCCAAGCGCGATCACCAACGGTTCGTGATCAGGCATCGCCTCATGCACGGTAGCGAGAAAGAGCGCAACGCGATTCTTCGCGCCATTCATGGGGATGCCTTCGGCGACTTCGACAGCTCCAACGGTACGGCCAATGCACCCGCGTCGCGTCCGCCTGTCCTGAGCTGGTTGCTGGGTTGGTCGCGCCTCAATCGCTGGCATCCCGACGCCCCTCCACCTGTCACCACATCCAAGGAGTAGTCCCGCATGCGTGACACCCACGAAAAGCTGAGCCGGGCTGAAGCGGCCGCCTTCCGGGCGATCCAGGCAGCTCTTGCCGACCTCGACGCTGAGCAGGCCGAGCGCGTGCTGGCTCGTGTCCAGGACCAACTGGACGAAGAAGCTGGCGGGCCCATGTTCGCGCGCGGCATTGCCGGCCCGCTGGGCAAGCTGGACATCCCGCTGCGCACCAAGGTGGACGAGGCCACGGCCGACCTGTTCCTGCGCCACTGCGGCCAGCAGGCCACGGACACATCCATGGTGCTGCGCGACTGCGTGTACGCCCTGGTCTACGGCAAGACCTATCGGCAGATGGTGGTGGAGAAAGTGAACCATGACGCGCAGCGTACCCAGGCGCTGGCCAAGCTCATAGGGCCTTTTGGTAGCCCCGAATTCGGAGGGCCTGCCCGATGAACGCGATCACTGCAATTTCCGCCGCCGTGCTGATGATGAGCAGCCGTCAGATCGCTGAAGAGACAGGGAAAGAGCATTTCCACGTCATGCGCGACCTGCGCGCCCTGAAGAATCAACTGGGCCCCATGTTCAAGGGGTCTATCCAGAACTGGATACACCCCCAAAACGGACAGAGCTACGAGGAGTTCTTGATCGACAAGGACACCTGCCTGACCCTGCTGCTGGGCTACGACGCCGTGGCGCGCATGAAGGTGGTGAAGCGGTGGCAGGAGCTGGAGGCCCAGGCCGCCCCCGCGCTGCCGGACTTTTCCAACCCGGTGGCCGCCGCGCGCGCCTGGGCTGATGCCAAGGAATCCGAGCTGCGCGCGGCCGAGGCGCTGGCCCTGGCCGCGCCCAAGGCTGAGTTCGTGGATCGCTTCGTGGCGGCCGAGACCGGCGCCATGGGCTTCCGCCAGGTCTGCAAGCTGCTGCGAGCGAACGAGGAGCGCTTCCGCGCTTTCCTGCTGGACAACAAGGTGATGTACCACCTGGGCGGCCGACTGACCCCGCTGGCCCAGCATCTGGACGCCGGCCGTTTCGTTGTGAAGGCGGGCCACGCCCAGCACAGCGACCACGCCTTCACGCAGGCCAAGTTCACGAGCAAGGGCGTGACGTGGATTGCCGGCCTCTGGGGCCAGCACCAGGCCCGCCTGGCTCAGCGGGGCGCGCAGCAATGAGCACGATGATCATGGCGGCCTGCTGGCCGCTGGCGATGTCCCCGGCGCAGAAGGCTGTGCTGATTTCCCTGGCTGACCAGGCCAACGATGACGGCGTGTGCTGGCCTGGCGTTGCAACGATTGCGAAGCGCACCTGCCTGTCTGAACGTGCGGTGCAGGATGCCATCGCATGGCTGCAGACCGTGGGCGTGGTGTTCCGTGAATACCGCATCAACTCGAGCACCAGCTACACCATCACGCCGGCCAACTTCAACCCAGCTGCAGCGCCCGCGAAGCGTAAGCGTGGGACGGGTGCAAATGCCGCACCGGGTGCAAATGGCGCACCCCCCGCAAATGGCGCACCGGGTGCAGACGGCGCACCACCCCCCGCAGCTGGCGCACCAGGGGGTGCAAATGGCGCACCTCAACCCCCGCAAATGGCGCACCCCAGGGGTGCAGATGGCGCACCCAAATCATCATTGAACCGTAATAGGAACCGTAAAGGAACCGCCAACGAACCATCCCCGACGGCTGCGCCGCCGGGCCGCGATGAGGTTGGCGGCCAACCAGACGACGGCGAGACAGCCCTGCAGGCTGCCTGCAAGCTCACCTGGGCGTCGTACAGCCTGGCCTATGAGCAGCGGTATGGCGTCAAGCCGGTGCGCAACCAGGTCGTGAATGCCAACGTGAAGACGCTGGTCAAGCGCCTGGGCTTCGAGGAGGCCCCGCTGGTGGCGGCCTGGTACGTGGCCAGCGTGAACGAGGCATTCGTGGTGAAGAACTCCCACGGCGTCGGCGTGCTGGTGAACCAGGCCGAGAGCTTCCGCACTCAGTGGGCCCGTGGACAGGCGGTGACCGGCACTGCAGCGCAGGCGGCCGACAAGACCAGCGCCAACTTCGACGCCATCGAGGAGGCCAAGCGGCTGCTGCGCCAGCGCGGCGGTCGGGGCAACGGGGAGGGCTGCAATGCGTGACGACCTGGACACCGACTGGCTGCTGGAGGAGCTGGGCGCCACGATGGAGCTGAGCGGCCAGCAGGTCCGGCCTGCAGCGCTGCTGCTGCTGGCGGAAGATCTGGCCCACATCGACAAGCCTGTGCTGCGCCTGGCCCTGGCCCGCATCCGCGCCGAGCATCGCGGTCCGATCCTGACCGGAACTGTCCTGCAGTACGTGGACCACGCCATGGGTCGCATGCTGCCGGCCGAGGCATACGCCTTGGCCCTGACCAGCGCAGACCAGCAGGCCACTGTGGTGTGGACCGATGAGATCGCCCAGGCCTGGGCCGTGGCCGCGCCGCTGCTGGATGCCGGCGACAAGTTCGGCGCCCGGCAGGCCTTCATCGAGGCCTACGGCCGGATCACCGGCGAGGCCCGTGCACTGCGCCGTCGTCCTGTGGTTCAGGTCAGCCTGGGGCACGACCCCGAAGCCCGCACGCGCGCCGTGCAGGAAGCCATCACGGCAGGCAGGCTGCCGGGCGGGCTGGAGGGCCTGACTGACGACCTGCGCGAGCAGCTGCAGCTGCCGGCCCCGCGCGCCGCCCTGGCGCTGCCGGCACCTGAGTCCATGCCCAGCGGCCCGAAGCGTGAGGTGCTGTCCAAGCTGGCCACCCTGCGCGAAGCCTTTGCACTCAAGGCCGCGCGTTTCACGCCCGTGCAGGTCCAGGCCCGCGCCGGCCGCATGCGCCTGAGTCAGGCCAAGCGCCGCGCTGCTGCCGCCGTGGCGCAGCACCAGCAGGGGAGCCAGCCATGAGCGCCATCCATTCCGCCGTGAGCCGCGATTACCTGCGGCTGCCCTACACCTACACGGTGGCACAGGAGCTGTCGGCCAGCGAACGGCAGCCGCTGCACCAGCGCAAGCGCGAGCCCCTGGCTGCTGCAGTCCAGGCCGCCGTGCATGCCGTGGGCTATGCCGCTCCCACCGTCCAGCACTGGCGCGACCTGGCCGACGCCGCGAACCTGTCCGAAACGCTACTCGGCATGGGCGTCTTCACACAGCCGGGGGCTCAGAGCCTGTTTGCTGATGCGGTGGCGGCCGTCGTGGATCTGGGCCGCAAGCACGGCCATGGCCAGGAGATGCGCCTGAACGCAGTGCAACTGGGCCACCTGGTCGAGTTCGGCGAGGCCTACGGCCAGGTGCTGGAGGTGATCCCGGCACGCACCTTCATCCGCGCGCACCGCGCCACCGAACGCCGCCTGCGCGAGCTGCTGGTCAACAGCCACGGCAGCGACACCCATGAATTCATCGTCGTCTGAACATCAATGGCAGCAACACCAAATCAATCTCAGCGGGGCAGCCGTGGCGCACCTCGTCAAGCTGGCCCAGCAACCCGGATGGTGGGAGTACGTCAAGGCCAGGGCCAGGGAACTGGACAGGGACGAGTCCGGGCTGTTCGTGGACATCGAGCAGCAGGTGGTGCAGCAGCTGCAGGCGCTCGCCTGGCGCCCGCCGCCCCGCGAGTGACAGTGCCTGCTGGCCACCAGGGGCCGATCACGGTGCTGGGCATGGACCCAGGCAAGCACACGGGCCTGGCCTGGATCGTGGATGGCCAGCTGCAGGCGCTGGAGGAGATTGCGCCAGCGCAGATCCTGCAGACGCTGCAGGGCAGGGCGCCCACGCTGGTGATCTTCGAGGACAGCCGCAAGGCCCGGAAGACCTGGACCGGCCAGGGCAGCGCTGCGGCGCGTGCCAAGATGGCGCGCAACGTGGGTGAGATCGATGCTTGGTGCATGCTGATCGAGACCCTATGCGCCAGCCTCGGCATTGCCTGCTTCGGCATGCCGCCCAGCGCGAAGGCCGGCAGTGCCCACGGCGCCAAGATCGATGCCGCCACGTTCAGCCGCCTGACCGGCTGGGCCGGCCGCAGCAATCAGCACCAGCGTGATGCCGCAATGATCGCGTGGTCCTTCCGGAGGGCCCGGCCATGAAGCGCATCTACATCGCCGGCCCGATGACAGGCCTGCCAGAGTTCAACTACCCGGCCTTCAACCGCGCGGCCGCCGCGCTGCGCGCCCAGGGCCACCACGTCGAGAACCCTGCGGAGAATCCCGCGCCGGCATGCGGAAGCTGGGCCGGCTACATGCGCCTGGCGCTGCCGCAGCTATGTAAGTGCGATGCCGTGCACCGGCTGCCGGGCTGGAAGCAGTCGCGCGGTGCCCGGTTGGAGAGCTTTGTGGCGCGCGTGCTGGGTCTGGAGGTGCAGGACTTCGATGCCAGCGCAGGGGAGGGCGGCGCACATGCTTGATTTCCGACCCGACCTTCCGCGCCGTGGCCAGCGCGGCCCCGTGCGCGCCGCGCCCCTGCACCCGCCCCTGTGGCGTGGTGCCGCAATGCGCGAGCGCATCGAAGGCCCTGATGCCCTGGGGCGCTACCGCTTCTCCGTCTGGTCGGAAAACCGCTGCTGCCGCCTGGAGCAGTACGGCCCCACGCGCGTGTGCGTGATGAACGACCACGGCTTCCTGGTGCAGGTGGATGTGGAGGGCGACATCCGATGATCCAGAACCGGAGCACCTGGCCCAGCCGCGGCTTCGGCCGCCGGCCCGCCGTCGCACCAGCGCAAGACCGAGAGGAGCGCCTGGCGCAGCGTGCTGCCCGCGCCATGGACAGCGCCCGCGCCACTGCCGGCTTGGCGTGCACCAGCATCGTGGTGATGGGCGCAGCCAGTACAGGCCTGGTCGTGCCCAAGACTGAAATCCTCGAATGTGAGGCCTACCGCCGCGCCGTCGCCGCGCTGCCTTGCATCTGGTGCGGCATCTGCGACTACAGCCAGCACGCCCATCTGAACCTGGGCAAAGGCATCGCGCTCAAGACAGACGACCGCACCGGATTCCCGCTGTGCTGCACCCGGCCGGGCATCGAGGGATGCCATGTCGCATACGACCAATACCGCCTTGTTGACGGCGGCCGCGAAGCCCACCGGGACTACGGCCTCGAATGGGGCCGAATCACTCGACACACCATCCTCGAATCCGGCCAATGGCCAGCACGACTTCCCCTTTGGAGTGAATCCGCATGAACCAAGCCACCACCAGCACCATCCACAAGACAGCCGGCGGCAATCCGGACACAGGCGCGGTCGAGGCCGTGCCCACGCTTACGCAGGTCTATGAGGCGATCCGCCAGCTGCACGAAGCGGGCGAAGAGCCCACGCGCGACCGCATCCACAAGATGACGGGCCTGAACCTCACCACCGTGGACGACCGCATCAAGGTGCTGCGCGGCGAGGGGATGATTTCGGCGGTGAAGCAGTGCTACCGGCCGGTGCACCAGCACGGGCCAGCGCGTGCTGTGACGGTCACTCACCTGACCGACGGGCGCTCAATCCTTGAAATTGGAGAGCACGTTGTCCACTTCAACAGGACCGAGGGGGGAATGGTCGGCCAAGCCTATGCCGGTATCGCGCTCGAGCACACGGCGCTGGCACGTGTCACCGAATTGCAGGACCAGTTGCTAGAAGAGGTTGCAAAACGTTTGACACTGGAGCGTAAGGTTAAGGCTCTCGAGGGGATCAAGCGATCCGACCCAAGACAGTCGTCGCTTCCGATTTGACGGGGCGAGTCACTTGCCTAATTTCTGTACACTTCGCCCAAAAGGAGAAGTGTATGTTTGACAGAAAGAAGCAAGCGATAACGGCATATCACGAAGCCGGTCATGCGGTACTAGCAATGGCTAACGGATTTGCAGTAACTGAAATATCCAATGATTTGCATAACCCTGGGCAAGGATACGTGAGATATCTGCAGCCAAAAAACCCAAGCGCCACAGACCGGATTCGGCTGGCCGTGGTGTGTGCAGCTGGCTCTGCGGCTGACTACATGCATTGGGATCTTGAAAGGAGACGGCTTGGACTGGAGGGTAATGACGAACTGTGCGAAGGCAATCTTGGAGATCAGCGAGACTCTGAGGCGCACTTGCTGGAGATTGGAGATTCAGGGCGGTTCTGGGACTACGTAGGCGTAGCCATGTATTTAATGAAAAAGCCTGAAATTTGGAATTTCATCGAGCAATTCGGGGAAATAATGCAAAGGACGCCATTAATTAATGGCGTTGATGTCCTTCGAAATGCATTTGAGGTGATGCCGAAGATTGATGAAAAAGAAATAGTCTTCTTGCGCGAGCAGATTGTAGTTCGACAGCCAAGATTTACGTAGCACCGTGATCGAGCAGGAGCCTTCCATCGTAGATGGGTGGGCTCCGTCCAGGGTTCGACGGCTCATGGTCATGCCGGAACACTTCCCGCCATGGCCCAACGTCCTGCCGGCAAGTCCGAGCCTCAAAAGAAACCTGTACCCAAGAAGCCTGCTGCCGTGAAGAAGGCCGCAGGCACTGCCGTTCCTGCGAAGCGCCCAGCGGCCAAGAAGTCCCCGAGCGCCACCGCGAAACCCGCATTGAAGAAGGCCCCGGCAAAAAAGGCCGCCCGCACCAAGAGCACGGATGCCCAGACGCTGACCGCGAGGGAGTCGAAGTTCATCGATGAATTCCTGGTGGACCTGAATGGAACCCAAGCGGCGATTCGAGCCGGCTACAGCTCCAAGACTGCCCGGCAGATCGCCTCGGAGAACCTGTCAAAACCTCACATCCAAGTCGCTATTGCGGAAGCCCGAAAGCAGCAGCAGGAGCGCACGCAGATCACTGCAGATGCCATGCTGCAGCAGGCTTGGCTGATCGCTACAGCCGATGCGCGCGAGCTGATCGAGACCAAGGTCGCATGCTGCCGCCATTGCTGGGGCGAGAACTTCCGCTACCAGCGCACCATCAGCGAGATGAACCATGCCCGCGAGGCATGGCGTGCTGAAGGAAAGGCGCCCGAGGATTTCGATGAAGAAGGCGGCATCGGCTTCAATCCCCACCGGCCGCCGCACCCGGACTGCACTGCATGCGTTGGGGATGGATATGCACGCGAGGTCATCAAGGACACCCGCTACCTGAGCCCAGCCGCTGCCCAGTTGTATGCCGGCGTGAAGCGCACGAAAGATGGCCTGCAGGTCCTGACGCACAGCAAGGAGGCCTTCGCAGAAAAAATCTGGAAGTACCTGGGCATGTACGAGAGGGACAACCAGCAGAAGTCAGACCCGCTGGCCGCGCTGCTGCATCGCATCTCCAAGGAGAACGGCAACGGCTTCTCGCCCATTGCAGATGACCCGGAGCGCACAGGCCCGCGCGCGGGCTCCACGTTGCAGGTGAAGCAAGACCCGACGGACGAGGAGGGCTGAGGCTGTGGCCGCGCGCGTCCACAGTGCTCCCCTGAACCGGCTCCCCGACACGCCCGAGGAGCTGGAGCGGTGCTTGCGTGATCCCGAATGGCGCCTGTTCTCCGGCTGCCTGTACAAGATCATGGTCAAGGGCGATTCCAAGGATGGGGAAGAGGCTGACACCTTCACCATGCCCTTCCGGCCCAATCGCGCGCAGAAGCGTTTCATCAGCCGGCTCTGGCACCGCAACATCATCCTGAAGGCGCGGCAACTGGGCTTCACCACGCTGATCGCCATCCTGTGGCTGGACCATGCGCTGTTCAATGCGGATCAGCGCTGCGGCATCATCGCGCACGACCGCGAGGCGGCCGAGGCCATCTTCCGGGACAAGGTGAAGTACGCCTACGAGAACCTGCCCGAGGAGATCCGCGACCGCTTCCCCCTGGCGCGCGACAGCGCGGTCGAGCTGCTGTTCGCCCACAACAACAGCAGCGTGCGCGTGGCCACGTCCATGCGGTCGGGCACGATCCATCGGCTCCACGTCTCCGAACTGGGCAAGATCTCGGCGCGCTTCCCGCATAAGGCCAAGGAGGTGATGACCGGCTCCATTCCGGCCGTGCCCACCACGGGCATCCTGGTGATCGAGAGCACGGCTGAAGGCGCCAACGGCGAGTTCTACCACCTGTCACAGCGGGCCGAGGCCCTGCACTACACGCACAAGAAGCTGAGCCCGCGCGACTACCGCTTCCACTTCTACGCCTGGTGGCAGGAACCCAACTACCGCATGGACGCGGGCCTGGTCCATGTCGCGCGCGAGCAGCACGACTATTTCGACCAGGTCGAGGTCGAGATGCAGTGCACCATCGATCTGGAACAGCGGGCCTGGTATGTGGCCACCCAGGAGGCTGACTTCCCCGGTGCGCCCGAGCGCATGTGGCAGGAGTACCCGTCCACACCGGCCGAGGCATTCCAGCAGTCCAGCGCTGGCCGGTACTACGCCAAGGCCATGGTTGCGCTCACGAAGCGCGGCGGCATCACCTCGGTGCCCGAGCTGGATCTGCCGGTCTACACATTCTGGGATATCGGGCGCGCGGACGGGACGGCCATCTGGTTCATGCAGTCCCTGCGCGGCGAGGACCGCTTCATCAACTACTACGAAGAGCACGAGGAAGACCTGCGGCACTACGTGCGCCACCTGCAGGACCTCGGCTACGTGTTCGGCGCGCACTTCCTGCCACACGACGCGAATCACAAGCGCCTGGGCGACACCAACCGATCCACCAAGCAGCAGCTGCAGGCCCTCATGCCTGGCCAGAAATTCACCGTGGTGCCGCGCATCACCGAGCTGCAGACGGGCGTCAACCTGGTGCGCAAGCACCTGCGCGGCGCTTGGTTCGACCGGGAAGCCTGTGCCTTCGGCCTGGAGCGCCTGCGCGGCTACAGCAAGAAATTCAGCCGGGCGCTGAACAAGTTCATCGATGAGCCCGACAAGTCCAACGGCTGCACCGAAGGCGCGGACGCGCTGCGGCAGTGGGCGCAGGCGAAGGAAAGCGGGCTCTTCAACCCCAATGACGATGGGTACGGCGCGCGCGCCGAGCCCGAAGAGGAAGAGGATGCGCCGGACTGGCGCGCGTGAGGCACTGCCATGAACTATGCAACCCCCCCAAGCACTGCAGACCTGGGCGCGGCGCTGACGCCGCACGAATATGCCCGCATCATCGATGACATCCTGGAGCAGCCGCCGTGGCGCCGCCAGGCCGACATGGAAGCCGACTATGCCGATGGCAACCAGCTCGGTAGCGAACTGCTCGCGCGCATGAAGCGCTTCGGTATACCGCCAGCCAAGGAGAACATCATCGGCCCGGCGATTACGGCTGTATGCGGCTACGAGGCCAAGACGCGGACCGACTGGCGCGTCACGCCCGACGGCGACCCGGGTGGCCAAGACGTGGCCGATGCGCTCAACTTCCGGCTGAACCAGGCCGAGCGCCACAGCCGTGCAGATCGCGCTATCAGCGAGGCATTCAAGCCCCAGGTGGGCGTGGGCCTTGGCTGGGTGGAGGTGGCGCGGGCCAGCGACCCATTCGCCTATCCCTACCGCTGCCGGTATGTGCACCGCAATGAAATCTGGTGGGACATCCGGGCGCAGGAGGCTGATCTGTCCGACGCCCACTGGCTGCTCCGGGAGCGGTTCATCCGCAAAGACCGGGTCGCGGCGGCTTTCCCCAAGCATCGGGACCTGATCATGCGCGCGGACTCTGCCTCTGGCCCTGGCGGATATGGTGGCTACCTGGGCGAGGGCGGCTATTCCACGGGCTTGGTGCCGGGCCTGGATGTCTCCCGGGCCTGGACGCCGCGCGAGCATGCCTGGTATCGCTCGGAGACCGACGAGCTCAGCCTGTGCGAACTCTGGTACCGGCGCTGGGTGCCGGCGCTCGTGCTGCGCCTGCGCGGCGGCCGCGTGGTGGAGTTCGATGAGGCCAATCAGCAGCACCGCCTGGCCGTGGCCTCGGGTGCGGGCACGCTGTCGCGCGAAACGGTCACGCGGGTGCGCCGCTCATACTGGATCGGACCCTTCTGTTTGAACGATGGGCCTACGCCCTATCCGCATCAGCATTTCCCGTATGTGCCGTTCTGGGGGTATCGGGAGGACCTGACCCGCGTGCCCTTCGGATTGGTTCGCGACATGCTGTTTCCTCAGGATAACCTGAACAGTACGCAGGCCAAGCTGCGCTGGGGCATGGCCTCGACTCGGGTGCGGCGCACCAAGGGAGCAACGGAGATGACCAGTGCTCAGATCCGCCAGCAGCTAGCGCGCCCAGACGCCGACATCGTGCTGGACGCTGAGCATATGAGGGATGGCGGAATATTCGAGGTGGATCGCGATTTCCAGCTCAACGCCCAGCATCTGCAGCTGATGGAAGACAGCCGGCGCGCGCTGGGGCGGGTCAGCCCGGTGACTCCAGCCATGCAGGGCCAGGCCGGCACCGCGCGCAGCGGACTGCAGGAAACCACCCAGGTGGAGCAGTCCCAGATCGGCATGGCTGACTTGATGGACAACACCAAGGACGGGCGCACGATGGTCGGCGAGTTGCTGATGTCGCTGATCATTGAGGACATGGGCGACGAGGAGCAGACCGTCGTGATCGAGGGTGATGTGCTCAACCCGCCGCGGACCGTGGTGCTGAACAAAGCCGAGGAGGACCCCGACACAGGCCTGCCCTATCGGTCCAACGACGTTCTGCGCACGCGCTTGAAGGTCGCCCTCGAGGACGTTCCTAGCACCAGCGGCTTCCGGGCCCAACAACTCAGTTCACTATCAGAGTCGGTGAAGTCCTTGCCGGAGCATATCCAGGTGGTGGCCCTGCCGTTCCTGATCGACCTGATGGATCTGCCGCGCAAGAAGCAGGTCGTGGAGGCCATCCGCGCGGCGACTGGCCAGCAGACGCCGGAGCAGATCGAGCAGCGGGTGCAGCAGGAGGTGCAGGCCGCGCTGCTGAAGGCCGGTCACGAGCTGAAGGCGCGCGAGCTGGAAATGAAGGAGCGCCTGACGGACGCCCAGATCAAGAAGGTGATGGCCGACGCTGTGCAGGTAGGCGTGCAGGCCGCCTTCTCGGCGATGCAGGGCGGGGCCCAGGTGGCCATGAATCCTGCCATCGCGCCCATTGCCGATGCCATCATGCAGGGCGCTGGCTACCAGAAGCCCAATCCAGGCGGCGACGACCCGGACTTTCCTGTGCCTGGCGTTGCGGCCGGCGGCCCAGCGCCGCAGTCTGGCGGTCCGGGCGCGGCCGGCGACATCGCCCAGGTGCGCGAGAACACCAGCCCCGCATTCCCGCCAATCCCTCAGGAGCCGGCGCGCGGCATGCAGGGGATCGAGACGGCCACCCCTGCCGACAACCTATAGCGGCTCACTCCGTCCAGAGTTGGATGCTGCGCGCGCGCGGCCTGACACTGTGTTCCACGTTGAAGGCGAAAGCCAGAGACGAGAAGCCTGCCCGTGATGGGTCGGCACCTCCCGCAGCTGGAGAGCGTGATGGTCGGGGCTTCGGCCCCGGCCTGATCCTCGAATCTGCGTGCCCCTTCAAACAGGCCCGGCCGGATAGCCGGGGATGTGGAGCACCTACATGCCGATGACCCCTGAGCAACTGCTCGAATCCGCCTTTGCAGGACAACTGGATCTGGACGCGGACGCGACCAAGACCGCCGAAGCCAGCAACGCCGCGAGCACTGCTACTCCCGCAACCGCCACCCCTGGCGCTGAGCAAACTGCTGCAGCGCCTTCTCCCGCTCCTGCCGCTGCACCCGCTGTTGCAGCAACCCCGGCTCCTGCACCTGCTGCAGGCGCGGCGCCCGCTCAGGATGACGAGCCGGCCGGCGCGCCTATTGCCAGCAAGTCGGGCAGCTACACGATCCCGTTTGAAAAGCTGGCTCAAGCTCGCACCGAGCGCGACCTGTTCAAGGCGCGCGGCGATTCGCTGGAGAGCGAGAACGCCACCTTGAAGGCTCAGATCGACCAGTTGACCCGCAGTCAGCAAAGCAACCTCGCACAGGCCCAGGCGGATGCCGCGGCCCGTGAGCAAGCTGGCGCGGCGCCAACCTCGGCCGACAACAACCTGGCCATTGCCAAGGCCGCCGCCTCCCAAGGCGTGGACATGGCCCTTTTCGGCGATTTCTCGGAAGAGGGCATCGCCAAGGGTGTGGCTGCGCTGGTGGACCAGCGTGCTGCAGCACTGGTGGACGCGCGCCTGGCCCAGGCCATGCAGCCGCTCCAGCAGCGCGAACAGGTCAGCGCCCGGCAGGCGCACGACAACGCTATCTATGCGGCCCACGCGGACGCGGACGAAATTGCCGACTCTGCCGAGTTCAAGCAGTGGGTGGATGCCCAGCCTGCTTTCGCGCGCGCAGCCGTGGCCAATGTCCTGCAGAACGGATCCGCCGCCGAGATCGTGGAAGTCTTCAGCACCTTCAAGGGTGCCAAGCCCGCCGCTCCTGCCAATGCCGTGGACGCGGCCGTGGCAAAGGCGAAAGCTGACGCAGTGCAGGCCGTGCCGGTGAGTCTGTCCGAATTGACGGGCGCGGCTGCTGGTGCCAGTGAAGCGGAGCGCGCGCAGGCACTGGCCAACAACCCTGCGGCGCTGCTCAACGTGATGAGCGGTATGTCATCGGCAAAGATCGATGCCTTGATGAACAGCTTGGCGTGAACCGCTGAAAATTTTTTGAAACCCGGGCCACCTCGTGATGAGGCAGCCCTCTCCCCAAGACGGAGGACATATGTCCGGAAAAACCAATGTGGCAACCGGTTCGCCGAATGCCCAATTCGTCCAGGCTGCCGGGCTGTTCGCTCAGTCCATGCAGCGCAATTCGACGCTGAACCGCATGGTGGGCACCGTCCCCCAGGGCGAGGCTCACGTCAGCGCCGTGCTGAGCAAGCAGACCTCCACCGACATGCCCATCGTGCGAACGGTGGACCTGACGCGTGGCAAGGGCTCCGAGGTGGAGTTCCACTTCGTGCAGCCCACCAATGCCTATCCCATCATGGGCAGCCGCATGGCCGAGGGCAAGGGCACGGGCATCGAGTTGGACAACGGCCGCGTGCGCGTGAACCAGGTCCGCTTCCCCGTGGATATCGGCGACACGATGACCGACATGAATTCCCCCGTGGAATTCCGCCGCATCGGCCGGCCCATCGCGCTGTCGCTGATGAACGGCTACCAAGACCAGCTGATGCTGACCCACTTGGCCGGCGCGCGCGGCTTCCACGACAACATCGAATGGCGTCTGCCGACCGAGGCTCACCCGCAGTTCGCGGAATTTGCCATCAACGAAGTGAAGGCGCCTACCCGCAATCGTCACTTCGTCGCAGACGGCGATGCCATCAAGACCGTGGCCGCCAACGCGGGCGAGCTGGACATTGCATCCACCGACGTGCTCGGCATGGATGTGGTGGACAGCATTCGCACGACGATGGAATCGATCCCTCTGCCGCCGCCCGCCATCAAGATCCCCGAGGACAAGGTGGCCGAGGATTCGCCACTGCGTGTGCTGCTGGTCTCCCCCGCGCAATACCACGCATTCGCCCAGGACCCCGGCTTCCGCCAGTTCCAGGCGAACGCCCTGGCGCGCGCGTCCAAGGCCAACAACCACCCCCTGTTTCTGGGTGAAGTGGGCCTGTGGAACGGTATCTTGATCTGCAAGATGCCCAAGCCCATCCGCTTCTATGCTGGCGACACTGTCCGCTACTGCGCCTCCTACGAGACCGAGACGGAAAGCAGCTGCATCGTCCCTGCCTCGTTCGGCACCACCCATGCGGTGGACCGCGCGATCCTGCTGGGCGGACAGTCGCTGGCCCAGGCCTTCGGCAAGTCCAAGCACGGTGGCATGCCGTTCTTCTGGTCTGAGAAGGAATTCGACCACGGCGACAAGCTGGAGCTGCTGATCGGCGCCATCATGGGCGTTTTCAAGATCCGCTGGCTGGTGTCGCAGGGCAACGGCCAGAAGCACTTCACCGACCACGGTGCGACGGCCATCGACACGGCTGTGCGCATCATCGGCGAGCGCAACTGACGCGCCCCAGGGCGGGCGGTCGGCTGATCGCCTGTCCTCCGCTGAGTTCTTCACCATTTCATCGGAGGCCAACATGGCAACCATCACCAAAGTGCAGTCCGCCAGCAATCGCCTCGGCGCGACGCCGTGGGGCAACCTGAGCGCCCTGCATTACACCCTGGCCACCAATGCGGCCGGCGCGGCCCTGGGCGGCGACATCCTGACGCCCGCCATTCAGGGCACAAAGATCCGCCTGGGCCTGCTGCCCGCTGGCTTCAAGCTGATCGACAGCCTGGTCGTCGTTGCCGTTGGCATGACGGCATCCGTCACTGCCAAGATCGGCTTCGAGTATGCCGACGGCGTGGATGTGCCGGCCGTGCCGCAGGACGACGACTACTTCGGCGCGGGCGTGAACCTTGCCGCCACGGCGCGCCTGCGCAACGCCACCGCCAATCCGGTCATCACGCTGCCCAAGGATGCGTACCTGATCCTGACCGTGGGCGGCGCGGACAACGCCAAGGCCAGCGCGCTGGACTTGGTGGTGCTGGGCGTCCCCGAAGGCGTGGCCTGATCGAAGCCGCGCTCGCGGCGATGAACCATGCAGCAAGCCGGCCTGTCCGGCTTGTTTCACATGAACGGAGCGAATCATGAAATTCGACAAGCTGGAATACACGGGCAAGAAGCCCTATCACGACCGTCTGGCGGCCACCCATTGGCAGCCTGGCGACACCAAGCTGGTGCCCGAGGCCGTCGCGCGCAAGCTGCTGCGCTTCGTGGAATTCAGCCGCGCGCCGGCAACCCAGCAGCAGGCGGACCAGCTGCAGCCGGAGGCCCAGCAGGGTCAGCAGGCGCAGCAGCCCGACACGTCGGACCAGCAGGACGATGCTGCGCTCCAGCAAGCGCACGCCGCCCAGGAGCAGGCGGACCGGTTGCAGCAGCAAGAGCGCGCGGCCACAGAGGCCATGCTGCTGACCATCGAGGGCATGGACAAGGGCGCCCTGGCCGAATACGCGGCGAAGTACGAGGTCAAGCTCGACGCGCGCAAGGGTGAGGCCAAGATGCGCGCCGAGGTGGCCAACCTGATCGAGCAGTTCGGAGCACGCTGATATGACGCTCCAGGATCTGATCAACCGCTTCCGCGCCGACTCCAAAGACTGCGTGAAGCCCTACCTTTGGGGCGAGGAACTGGTGACAGCCTGGCTGAACGAGGCCGTGGCTGAAGCGGCGGTGCGCGGCCGGCTTCTGTTGGAAGTAGAGCGCCCTCAAGTCTGCCATGTGCCGGTGAAGGAAGGTCAGGCCACCTATCCTCTGCACCCCGCCCTGTACGAGATCACCTATCTCGCCTACGAGATCGACGGCGCGCGGGAACCACAGGAGTTGACGCTGGTTTCCACGGAATGGCTGGACCGCCATCAGCCAGGGTGGCGCCACAAGCGTCTTGATTGCATGCGCTGGGCTGTGCAGGGCGAACGATCCATCCGACTTGTGCCGGCCCCGCCGCGCGACGGGCGTCTGGTGTTGGAGGGCTACCGCCTTCCGATGCGACCCATGTGCAGCTCAGGAGAGTCGCCCGAGATCCATGCCTTCAGCCATGAAAAGCTGGTGCTCTGGGCCCTGCACCGTGCTTTCTCGCAGCCAGACGCGGATGGTTTCGACCCGACGCGCGCGGCAGCAGCAGAGGCTGAGTTCACTCGGTACTTTGGGCGCCGGCCCGACTCCGACTTGCGCCGGCAAACCCGTGAGGACCAGCCTCACGTCACCGAATCCATCATTCTTTGAGGAGAGCCATCATGTTCGGCTTTCAACCAGGTCGGCGAGAAGCGCAGGCGGCTGAGCAGCCGCGACTGGGTTTCCGCCCGCGCAGCAAGGCCGCGGCTGTTGCTGAGGCCCAGAACCAGGCGCCCGACTCCATCCCAGCCATGGTGAAACCGGGTGAGTTCGTCTTGCCGCCCGATACCGTGCACGCCATGGGCGGCGCTGGCGCGCTGCAGGCCGCCGTCGATGCCACCCACACACCAGCGCCCGAGCAGGCATTCGTGCCGCGCGGCTTCAAGCCCAAGGTGTTCTTCGCCAACGGTGGTGCGCCTGAGGACCAGATCCCGCTGGGCGGCTACCCCAAGGCGCCGACTCCAGACGGCTCGCAGTCCAATCCCATGAATACCGAGCTGGGCCGCAATGTGTCGAACCTGGCCAATGCCGTGCCTGGTGCGCTGGGCGGCAGTGCGTCTGCCCTCGCGCGCACGGGTGGGGCAATCAGTGGCGCCATCAACTCCGGAACAAACGCCGCGCGCGGGCTTGCGGTCGGCGCCGGGATCGGGGGCGGTGCCGCCGCAGCCGCAGCACCTGCTGCCGCCTCCACGATGGCGAGCCCCGCGCGCTCCACGGCTCCAGCAAGCTCAGTTGCAACGCCGCAGGCCACGCCTCCCGCCGGCGGCACCATGGGCCCACCCAGTTCGGCCGCGCCGCAGGAAGTCCAGCCCGGCATCTTCCGGCAGGGCAACAGCTTCGCCGACAGCGCACAGGGCGCGGCGCTGGGCAACGAACCGCGCGGCTTGCCCTCGCGGCGCAACGACGCGGCCGGCGAGAACCTGGCCAGCCAGTACACGGCACGCGGCTTCACGCCAGGCCAGCGCACCGAGGTGGAGCAGCCCCGCCTGGGCTTCCCGGGCTACCGAGCACCAACCATCGCCCACTCCGGCAACGACTGGCAGGCACGCAAAGACCTCCAGAACCTGGAAACCGGCGCGAGCAGCATCATGAACCGGCCCGAGTTCGCGGCAGCCGGCATGGCCCGCTTCCGTGGCGGTGGCGCTCAGTCCGGCCCGCCACCGGCCGTGGCCGCCTACCAGGCCGCCCTGCAGACCGACTCGGCGCTGCGCCAAGCCCAGCCAGGCCTGGATGCTGAGACCATGCGCCAGAACGCGGGGCTCATGCGCGAAGACATGCAGCAAGCCGGTGGCCTGCAGCGCGAAGCAATGCAGCAGGCCGGGGAAACCGGGCGCACAGGCATGCGCGTGGGCATCGAACAGCAGCGCCTGCAGGGCGAGGCCGAAGCGCGCGGATTCAAGACCCGGGCCCAACGCCAGGAAGAGCAGCTGCGCAATACGCTCCTGGATCCCAATGCAACGCCCCAGCAGAAGCAGCAGGCTCAGCAGGCCATGCGCGCGATCCGTGGTGATGCAGATCCGTCACCCTGGAAGGTCACGGTCACGCCTGCGGTCAAGAATGCCGATGGTTCCACGAGCCAGGGCAGCATCATCCGGCACAACGCCGTCACGGGTGAGGTGCAGCAGGTGGAGGGCGGTGGAGCGCGGGCCGTGCCAGCAAAGGATAGTGCGCAAGTGTTGGCCATCAAAAACAACACGTCCCTGTCTCTTGAGCAGCGCCGTGAGGAGTTGCGAAAGCTTGGATTTCAGTGAGCCCCGCCCCTAGGTTGATGGGCACACAGGTCCTGCGCGGCCGCGTGTGCGGGCCCGTTCTTCACCCCGGGCAGGTTGTCCAGCAGGCACGTCGCGTAATCCGCCGCCAGGGCAGGCGTCCCGAGCGCGGCCAGCGCGGTGGCGATCAACAACCTCTTCACAGTTCCCATAGCGCCTCCTGTTGGCGGGACTGTAGCAGGCGTCCCCGTCTAGGGTTTGGCAAAAGGCTTGACATGAAAAGAATGGGAGACCTTGTCCAACCCGTTCAAGGAGCACGCCATGTCCTGGGCCATCCCCGCCTTGTCGCACGAAACCCGCGAAACCATCCCCACCCGCGAAGCGGCATTCCACCTCCGTCGTTCCCCCGCGACCTTGCATGCCTGGTCCTGCGGCAGCCGCAACGGCCCCATCCAACCCGTGCGCGACGGCGGCCAGCTGCGCTGGCGCGTGGCAGACATCAAGAACCTGCTGGGCATGGAGGGCTGAGCGATGAACTCGAAAGCAATGCCCACCCCCATCGTTGCCCTGCTCGACAAGGAGCCGCTCGCGGCCTCCGATGCTTTGGCCGCTGGCGTGGCTCTGTCACACGCGAGCGTCATCAAGCTGGTGCGCAAACATCAGGCCAGCCTTGAGCGCTTCGGCGGGGTCAGATTTGAAATCCGACCCTTTCTCACGCGAGGCGGTGTTCAGCAGAAAGAAGTCGCGCTCTTGAACGAGCAGCAGGCCACCCTCCTGATCTCCATGCTGCGCAACAGCCCCATCGTGATCGAGTGCAAGGTTCGCTTGGTCGAGGAGTTCTACCGCATGCGTGCGGCCTTGAGCCAGCAGGCCAAGGGTCTGTGGCAGCAGATGCAGGCCCTCATCGCGCAAGAGGTGGAGTCCAAGGTCCGCGCATCGTTCGGCTCCCGGCTCATGCTCGACCGCAAGCGCGACATCCCGCACTTCGAGTCGGAGCACCAGCGGCTGGAGGCGGAGATCCAGCCTTCGCTTCCGCTGTTTCACTGAGCGCAGGACGTCAGAAATTTTTCCGACACCCCAAGTGATACCCCAAACCTGGGCATCACTTGCCAGCTCCGCTCAGCTACTCGGCCTGTGGTTGGTGCCCCCGAGGATGGCTGAACTTTCAGCCGTCCTCAGGAAACCTGGCGCGGGTTCAGCGCGGCAGCATGGGCCGGCGCGTTCTTTACTCCAGGGAGCTTGTCCAGCAGGCAGGTGGCGTAGTCAGCGGCCAAAGCTTGGGCGCTGAGGTTGAAAGCCAACACAAAGAGTGCGCTGGTCCGTTTTGCTCTTAAATTCATAGCTAATTCCTCCCAAGGGTACTGCCTTAGGATACGTTCACATATCCTGTTGGAAGGCGTCTTGTTGTTGGAGAATAGGGACAATCATGTGGGGCGACTTCAACTACAGTGATAGCATCAACGCCCGAAGAGGGATGTTCGGCTCCACATTCCTATTGGTTTCGGGACTTTGCGAACTGGCGTAGTCATCCATAAAATTGCGAGAATTAACTATAAATGGCGAGCGGAAAACCAGAAACTATCACAAGGCAACTTTTTGAGAAAGTTGCCCAGCTTTTCATATCATCTGAGCCTGTTAGCGATTTTGCTGTTGCGCAAATGAAGCGAGAAGCAGAAAAACTACAAGGTGTTGATGCAGTAGAGGCAAGTATTGTTAAATCTGGGATAGCGGCCTTTTTGTGGAATGCGGATGAGGCTAACTATTGGGTAAGAAATGCGATTTCCTTAAGGGAGTCCACAGTGAATTACCATAATGCTTCTGTAACAATGCGAGCATTAAACGATTTTGAAGCGGCTCGAGACTATTCTCTTGCATCTTATCGTTGCGCGCCAAATAGTGCTGACACAGCGTCAAAAGCAATAAGTACGCTAATGATGTCTGGCAACTTCTCAGACGCTCTGGCAATCGCAATTCCTCATGTGGGAAGCATGAGTGAAATTGCTGAGGTCGTCGAAGAGATTGAATCTCTACAGCAAGCGATGGGTGCGATAGGTATTACAGAAGATCGAATAAAAAAAGAAATGCAAGCTGCTTTTAAAGTTGCTGCAAACAGGAAGGTGCGAGTCAAGACCGTGGGACATAACATCGTTTCTGATCCAGACGGCGGACTCGGCATCTACATACCGATAGTGTTTATTGGTGATTTTTCGACAGAAAACGCACTGGAAGACGACTTTGCATCAATTCTTGTAGACGATCCTGAGTGGGATCCGGTAAAATTGAGTATCGAATTTACCCATCAATAGAAATGAGTTGCGAACCTTATCATCTACTTGAGTTGGCGGAACGCTTGGTCGAAGACTCAGAGGCTAGTGAAGTTCAGCTTAGATGTGCGGTTTCTCGTGCCTACTATGCGGCACTACATTCTGTTTTTTGCGTTTTTCCGAAGTTGGAGGATGATGTCCGCATCGATGGTGAATCGTCTCATGCTGAGATTATTGGGCGAGTTAAAAAATATGGAAATAGCTTGCAGCCAGGTAGAACGGCTGCAGCCAGTGTGGCGAAGAAACTCCCTAGACTTAGAAGAGAACGAAATACAGCTGACTATGACTTAGAGGAGGAGATAGCTCGTGAAGCTGTACTCGAAATCATAGAAAGAGTAAAGGCTGTACTTCATGGGTGTGAAGAGGTCATTCGGCTAAGAGAAGCCGCAGAAAGAAAAGTGGGCTGATTTTTATACCCATATAAACTTAGCCCGCCGCACGCGGGCTTCGTCGTTTCTGGCAATCCATGCGCCAAAGGCGTCAGCACGGCCAAAAGCACAATAGCCAGAGCCGCGAGGAGCACAGTTATGGCGCTCTGGTTCGCCGCAGCAACAGCGCCGCGCACGATCAAACCTATTGACGCTGGTGTCCACCAGCTGTACATCGATACCTGCCGGGGTGACACTCGCGCTCGCGGCAGAGCCATCGTAGACTGGGTCTTCCTCAACTCTCATGCACGCCATGACGCGCACAAGCCTTCGACCCATTGGCACCATCCATGCAACTCGCGAGTCTGACGGGGCAGCGGTCACCGTCCAGGTTTTCCGAGAGATCACCCACGGCACCTACTCCGAAGGAGGAGGCTACGAGGCTGAAGGCGGGAGGGTGTTCAAACTCGCCGGGCAGACCCTGCGCGTGGACGGCTCCGACGAGTCCTACCTATCGAGCAGCACGGATCGCTACAAGCTGTCGGCGCCGCTCTAACGCCCGCGGGCGCTCCGCGTAGGGTTCGCCCCCAGCCACCCCACTGAAGAGACTGGGGCATGGCACATCTCACCATCCTCATCCTCTCTGGTGCGCTGATCCTGGCGCTTGTCTTGGTCTGCGTAGCCCTGAGCGCGGCGCATCGTGCGAGGGCTGCCGCGGTGCGGGCTGAAGCGGGCGCGCGGCCGGGCAACGCAGACCTGGCCTATGTGCGCGACGTGCTGCTGCTCGCGCGCCGCGAGTTCGACTTCCACGGCG
>ERZ1292623.398-Hain-H51-01um-R1-398-length-47292-cov-15_pt2 | contig 23989 bp, 56 predicted proteins | sample MGYA00564398_ERZ1292623 | MGnify/ENA primary metagenome ERZ1292623 (study PRJEB36523, sample SAMEA6512633) | groundwater metagenome | collected 2019-01-07 | study: AquaDiva: Metagenomics assemblies of 32 groundwater samples | reverse complement strand
CGGCGCGCAACCCCACCGGCGCGACGGGCGCCCTTCGCTCGCGTGCAGCGAAGCGAAGTGCGTCGAGGTGGGCGAGCATGTCGGCTACTGTCCGACGCTCGCCCCTTTCCGCAACCCGTTTGCCCACCTGGTGCAAGACGGGCCGCACCTTGAATACTGGCTGGCGCTAATGGACGCTTGGAACGCCCACAACGCGGCCCGCGAAGCCGCTTTCGCCGCCTGGAAGGCGGAAAGGGGCGAACAATGAAACACACTCGAAAAGACTGTGCGGCGTGGCACATCAACTACGGCGGCGGCTGTCTGAACTGCGGCGCAATGCCGGAGCGGGCGCGCACGACGGCAGAGAAGGTGCGGTTGGCCGCAGACCCGGCCTGCGCGCCGCCCGACCCCCCGACCCCCACCGAGCGCCGTGCTGGCGTCGAGGGCCTCAACGAAGCGTTGAAGCGCGTTCACGAAGCGCGCCGCCAGCTTCGCGCCGCGGAAAGCATCATCCGCACGCTCTTGGAGAGCGCATGAACGCGACTTGGAAGGTGCCGTCAATGACAATCACGGCAGAGCGCGATGGCACCTTCACGCTTCGCCTTGGCGCGAGTGTGAAGGCTCGCATCATCCCGCACCCCGATGCCGCCTACGACGTGACCGACGCCGCCGGCAAGTTTGTAGCCGGCCCCCTTGCTTTGCCAGTCGCCAAGGTTAGCGCTCGCACCTTCGCGCTAGCACGGTGGAGGTCCGCTTGAGTTACCGCATCCGCGAGGTCGTCAAGACCGACGACCTGTTGCAGAAGGCCACGGCGCGGCCGTGGCGAATGGAGGGAGAAACACAATGAGAGTCAAGGTGCTCCATGCCTGGTCCGGCGGCCACCGCCGCGCTTACGACCTCCATTGGAGAGACTCACACGGACTCGCCCACTGGCAGCGGATAGGCGTGCCGTGCGACTGCGATTGGAACCGTCGCTTCGCCCGCGAGGCGCTCGACGTGCTAGAGCACGTCTATGGCCTCAAGCGGCGCAACATCCGCTTCAACGTCGTCTAGGAGACATAGATGCGCCGCTTCCGCCTCAACCCGCGCTACCCACACCACCGCAGCGACGGGACCCACTCGCGGCGCGCGGCGCGGCGAATGGCGCGGCTCGTCCAGGTGCCGGCGGCAAGCCTCCCGGTTCTGCTGGCGTGTCAAAGTTGCCACGCCCGCTTGAAAGTCCCGCCCGACGCGGCTTTTGCCGACCTTGACGGCGCGCCTTTTCAGGCGTATCTTTGCGTCAAATGCGCGCAAAACGCGCGCGCGGAGGCCAACCGATGAGATACTTCCACTGTCCGACGTTCTATCGCCGCAAGCCTTACGGCTGCGGACGCGGCCCCTACAACGCAACACAAGCAATGCTCGACCTGTGGGGGAAATGCCCGTGCGGCAAGAAGCTCGTCCCGTTCCATCCCACGCGCCTCGCCCCCGGCGCGTTGTCGTGCGCCGTGACCGACATGCGCGGGGCGCTCTACTGCACCGCTCGCGTGACAGAAGGCGCCTACTGCGCCCGTCACGCCTACCTCAACCACTCGACGCCGATTGACGGGGAGGCATGATGGCAAACCTCTCCGCGGAAGGCGTCATACGCCGGGAGCATCACAGCAAGAACGCACTCACCCCAGACGTGATACGTTATGGGTGGATTCTCCTTGACCGCCTCGCCTACGAATTGTCCCGAGGTGAAGGGTGGCTTACCGACTCCCCCCTCTACGGCGTTTCCGTCGTGCGTTACACCAAAGGCCGCACCAATCGGGAAGGCCATCCCCTTTCCAACGCCTTCCCGGCTTTGAGGCTCGCGGAGCGGCATATCGAGCAGCTTCGGCGGTTGGCGAGCGCGGTCCCCGCCGCCACCTGCCCGACCTCGGATGGCGAGGACTTGGAGTTGTGGGAAGCGGTCCGAAACGCGGTGGAGGGAGCCTGAAATGCGCCCAACAATCGAGCAAAAGCGCTGGCAAAAAGTCTCCGAGGCGTTCGACGTGGCCACGGACGGCGACGGCCCAACGCGCGAAGGACTCTGCCATGCTTACGGCGTGTTTTTCGGCCATATCTCGCCCTGTCACTGGTTGGGCAACGCCCTAATCGACGACACGGCCCTCGTCGTCCTCGCCCCCTTCTCGCCGACGCATCGGGCATGGCGCGCAACCCTCGCTGCCCTCCTGGCCGCAATGACGGACCAAGAGCGCGACGAGGCTTTTCCAAAAGGGGTGTAAAGTGCGCCGCCTCCGTTGCCCCGCGTGCAGCACAACGACCGCACACAAGTATCTAGGCCGCATGGGCGCGCTCGATTGGTGGCGCTGTCGGGCGTGCGGGATGGACTTCATTCGGCGCATCAAGGCGCGCGACAAGGAGAAAGCGTAATGGAAAGCATGTATTTCGAGGAAGACCACTACCTCCGCATCTTCGCGGAGCGTTACGCGGCGGCGCTGCGGACGCAATTGGCCGCAGAAAGAATGGCGGCGCGCCGGACAACTGAGGCCCGTGTCGCCGCCACGCTGCGCGACGCGGCGCGCAACAACGTCAACGCGGCTTTCGCCGGAGTCAACGCCGCTCGTCGCGCGCTGCGCGATTACCTCAACGCAAGCCTCGACAGACCGGAGACGCGGTTCTGCTCTTGTGATTACGATTGCACACGACAGGACCCGACAAGTTGTGTTCCATGCGGGCGTGGCTAACGGGCCGGCGCTAGGCCGGGAAAGGGGCGGACCATGAACGACACGGAGCGGGAACTGTGGGTGATCAACGACGAGGGGCTGTACAACTGGTGGCGGTCGTCCGGCGTCGGCAAGCGCCGGTTTCTGCGCGAGTATCGGGCAGAGATTGACGCGGCAATCAACCGGATGTTGCACCGAACGAGCGTCGGAGTGGCGGACCATGAAAACGGATGAGCTGTGGCAGCAGGCAACGGCGCGGCCGTGGGAGGCGTGGCACGGACGTGTCCTAGACTCGTGTGGCATTGACATCGGGGTGTTTGAGACACACGCGTCTGTCAACGCAGATGTGGCTGTGCTCGCCGTCAACACCTTCGAGCAGGCGCGGGAGGCGCTGCGCGCTGTCTTGGAGTGCCAACTAAGCGCGCCAGACGAGAACACAATCGACAAGGTGGAAGCCGCCCTCGCCGCGATGGAAGGAGAGTCAGAATGACAGACAGCCGACGCGGCGACCTCGTCACGGCCGGTGCGGTGCTGCTCGCCCTCTCCTGGATAACGCTCGTCTGTTGGTGGGCGCTCCACGTCCCCGAGTGCCAACTCGCTCCCTCCGACTGGTCCGACTTGTGCTCCGACTTGGGAGACGAGGCGGCGAGAGTGATTCAAGAGCGTGACACTTGCGACTTGCCGGCAGAATGGCGGCAGGTTTGCGATGGAGGAACACAATGACCATCGGCACCATCCTCGGCTTCCACTTCTCCCTCAATAGCGGCATGGCCACCCTCCGCATCCAACCCGACGCGGCCGACGGCACCGACGCGGACGCACAGACCTTCTACGCCGACAGCGGCCCCCTCGGGCGCGCCCTCGCAGCCGCCTTCGGCCGCGACAGCGCCGGTTGGGTCGGCCGGCGCGTGGAAGTAGGACTGGACGATATGGGCTTGACACTAGGGCACCTTCGCCCCCTCGACTAAAGGAGAGAAGCAAGAATGCTCAACCCCCTGTTCCTCAATGCGAGCGCGGTAAAGCAACACGCAATTATGAGCGGCGTCCGAGGGCCGGACGACCTGGCACTCAGCCGGGCGAAAGACATTTACACAACGCCCATCCGGTGCTGGCTCAATCAGTGTGCGCCGGAGGACCTGTTCCAACTGGGTGCCGGCTCCGGCGACGCTGCGCCAGGAGACGCCGCGGGCTGGCTCGCGCTCTACGCCAAACTGCAAAACGAACTCTCTGACGACTACAACCACTACTACAGCCACCTCCTCACAGCCATCAACGCGATAGAGGGCTTGGAGACAGCGAAGGCAAGATGACCAAAACCGACTCCGCCATCGCCGCCATCATCGCCGGCCGCGCCTTTGGCGATTGGGCGCTCTTGAGCGCTGACCGCCCTCACCGCCCTGCGCCGGGCGCCCTCTGCCGCCAACTGTCGGCGCGAGATATCCCCTTCCTTCCGACGCGAGGCTGCTATGGCGGAGTAGGAGAATACAGCGCTCTCGCCTTCACGTCCGCAGATAAGGCGCGCGGAGTCGCGCGCTACTTCAAGCAAGACACGCTCTTGGTCCCGTCCGGCCTCGTTCGCTGTCACGATGGCGCCCTTCTCCGGCAGTGGGGTGGGACAATCGTATTTGACCCGGACAACTGGAACTGGACCGAGCTATTCGGCCACCGCTTCCATCTGCCGCTAACCGCCCCAATCACGGACGCGCTGCACAAGGCAGCGTAGAAAGGAACACTCCATGCAGCGCAAAGTCGATACGACTGACAAAGGCCACGCCTATCGTCTGCAAGAAGCCCTCAACGCGCTCGCCCAGCCCGAGCCTTTCAGCTTCGTTGTTTTCGCCATCAACGACATCGGCACCGATGTCCATACCGAGTGCGTCAGCCGCCTGAAAGGCGGACACCTCCCCGCCTTGGTCAGCGCCATCGAGCGGCTCCTTAACGAAGTCGAGGCGCAGCTTACGCGACTCGACGCATGACTCTCCTTCCCACCTACATCCGCCACATCGACACTGTTCCCATCCTCGCGCCGAAGGGGGCCTGCATTCTTGCCCCCACACTGCCTGGCGTGAGGGACGGACAATGCCGCTGCGGCCGCATCAAGGCGGTCGGAATCGGCTACCACGCACACTGCGGGGGATGCGGCGAAATCGCTGTCGTCGCTCTCAGACCAATCGAAGTTGAGGTGCGCCCTCGGCAGCGCCCGCGTGACCGCGGCGCACGGGAGCGGCGCGAAGGAGGGAAGTGATGTTGAGCATCACCAAGATTGAGGGGTGGCCAACAGCATGAACTACCGTGTCCCAATCATTGAGATAACCGCCGGCCATGCCATCGTCGAGGCCGACAGCCCTGACCAGGCCGCAGAGCGCGTGCTAAGCGGTAGCAGCGAACACGTCGGAGCCATTGACACCTGGGAAACGCTGGCGCTGGTCCCCACCAGCCCCGCCGAACCCAATTGACCAACAGGAGGTCCCAAATGCGGAGAAAGAAGCGTAACAGCGTCGGTGCCACTCTCAGCGACACAATCCCACCCGCCGTTCAAGAGCGTCTCCGCCGTGCCGCAGAGTTTGACGCTGCGAAGCGCGCGCGCGAGAAGGCGGAGCGCAAGGCGCGGCAGAAGGAGAAGCGCCCATGAACGTCCTCAAGGTGGAGCCGCTGGCCGATTGGGACGGCGGCGTTGACCGATACACCGCTCGTGGCCGGAACGGCGCCTTCCGCCTCGCCTACATCGACGTTTGCCCCCGAGGCGTGGGACCTAATCACAACGAAGCGAGCGTCTATCTGTCAGGGCGCTCACGCCGCGATGGTGAAAGGGACCCCATCATCCTCGAACTTACTCTCTCCGACGCGCGCCGCCTCGCCGGCCTACTCATCGGGCGCGAAGGGCTCGCCGCAATCCGCGCCGGCCACCCTGCAAGCGCGGGCGTCCTCGCCCGCATGGAGGAAGCATACAATGAGCAGCCCTAACTTGCACAAGAGTATCACTCTCTGCCCGTGCAGTCCGTATGACCGGGGCCACTACGCACTGGTCTATCATCCTGGCTGCGCCCGCCACCCACAGGTCTTCGACGACGAGGGCGCCGGCCGTCTCTTCGCCGATTTCGCTTTCAACAATCTGACTGCCAACTTCGTATCGAGCTTTTGCGCCCACTACAAGTCGCTCGGAAGGGGCGACAAGTAAATGTTCAACCGCAAGCCAATCGCCGCAATTCACGGCGACGACCCCCGCGCTCGACTCGAAGGTTGGCATTGAGCACCCTCGCCAAACAGAAAGGAACGGAGCTATTCGTCTATGAGAAGGACGGCTGGCTCCGTTCCATCTGGACCACAGGCATCATCCTCGAACGTGCGCCAAAGCAAGGGTGGAAGCGGTGGCGATTTGCTCCACCCCCTTCTCTCGTCCACATGGACTACCTCGCCGCCTTGCGCCGCGAGTGGGAGGCACGCGGATGGACCCTCAAGGACAAGTTCAACGGGACGCGCCGGCTACTGAATCACAACACCACGAAGTCTTCAACGTAGCGAAAGCCATCGCTGCGCTTGAAGTAGCGACGCGCGCCGCCGGGAGTGACACTATCACGCCAGAGCCGCGTGCCGCGTGGCGCGCCGACACGCTTATCGGAGCCGCCTTCCTCGCGGCCGGCCTTCCTGCTCTCAACACTGCCCTCCCCGCCTACACCGCCGGCTTTCATCAACTGGCGCACGCGAGGGGGGTGCTAATCACGCGCCCGGCCGCCTTCATTCTCGCCGTCGCCGAACGCGCCCAAGACCTCGGCCGCACTTGGGACGAGTGCCTCAAGCGCGCAATTGCAGCACGCGCGCAAAAGGCGTGGATGCTCGACCGCGCACGCCGCCACGACTTCGTGGTTGGAGACTTGCTATGAGGCATCTGCCGCCGAGCGCGTCGCCGGAGTGGCTAATTGGCGTCGAAGTGCGCCGCCGTCGCGCCTCCTATGCGCGCAAGGTGCGCGAGATGTTGCTCGCGCGCGTGACGGCCAGTTCTCGCTCGCATCGAAGCAAGTATCCGCTCGTCCCCTTTTGGGGCTACCGCGCCGGGACGTGGTGTCGCTTGTGCCGAATATCCACGTCGCGTAAGTGTGGCTCTTGCCGACGCCGCACTTGCGGGGCGTGTCAAAATTGCCACAACCAAAATTGGCACCCGGAAATCGCGGCCGGTCAACAACTTGCGGCGCCGCTTGACAACTTGGCATTTTTGGCCTAAATTGAAAGTATGGGAGAAAAAAATGCGCCAACTCCAACAGCCTGCCCGACTTGCGGCTGCAATCGGCACCCTCCCCCACACTCTCACCCCCACGCCGTCGAAGGCGACGGCCGAATCAGCAAGACGGTCTGTGCGACCTGCGACCAAGGCTACGACGTTGACACCGCCGCGGTCGGCTTCGGAGAGCGCATTCAGACCAACTGGGTCGCCGCAGAGAGGGCCAAGTTCAAATGGTTCCTTCACAAGCTCCTGTGAATGCGTTCTCAATCGCGCGCGTCTTGCGCGAGTGGCGCATGGCAACTAGCCGCAACCAGGCCGAGGCAGTCGTCTTCGTCCAGTCGCGTCTCGGCTACCCCGGCTTGAGTCTGCGAACGTGGAGGCGTTGGGAACGCGGCGCCTTTACGCGCTACTCTTTTCTTCGAGAGGAGGTGCTACGAGTGATTTCCGAATCGCTGGTTGAGAAGGAGAGCGCGTAGTGATTGCGCCATTCATCGCGCTAGTTGTTGTAGTCGTAGTTGCAGTCATCTTCGGAGCAAGCAGGAAACCTCGTGGCTGACAAATTCAGATTCCCGGAGTTGTATCCCCGACGATGCCCGTTCTGCACCAGCCGCGGGGCTTTCCATTACGCCTACTGCCCCAGCGTGCCACTCTCCATCGCCGCCGACCCTACAACCGGCGGCAAGAAAGGCCAGAAGCCAGAGCGCATCGACCTGATTCCCGCCGAATTCCTCCTTGAAGTCGGCCGCGTCTACCACTACGGCGGCTTCGTGGCGCCGCAAAATGACGGCACGAAGGGCTACGGTGCCCACAATTGGCGCAAAGGCTACCCGTGGTCCTGGGCGCTCTCAGCCCTCTTCCGCCACATTTTCGCCTGGGTCTTAGGCGAAGCGCGCGACAAGGAGAGCAACCTCCACCACCTCGCGCACGCCTGCTTCCACCTCGCCACGCTCTTCACGTTCGAGCTACACAAGAAAGGGACCGACGATAGGTCCCTCGAAAAGGAGCCGAAAAAGTGTTGAATCCCCTTGTAGACTTCGTCACTGACCTGCCGAAGAAGCTGGCGGCGCAGCAGAAAACCCTCGACGACTACGCGCAGCGAGGCGTGCCGCAAGCGGAGCGTGGCGCCATCATCGCACTTCTAGCCCAAGCCGCCGGCCTCAAGACCTCCGGAGTAAGGCTCGAACTCGACGGCGACCTCGTCCTCTCTCTTCACGACGTTCCCGGCGTCGCGGCGTTGACCCCCTTCCGCCGCGCTTTGCGCGCGGCCGGGTTGCCGGCGCCAAAAACGAACGACTTGCCGACCCTCGGTTGTCGCACCTACGTCTACCCGAACGCTCTCAAACTCTACGTCTACTTCGGCGGCGACAAGCCGACTTGCCAGTACGTCAAGGTGGGCGAAAAGGTCGAGCCTGTTTATGAGTTGCGGTGCGAAGGCGGCGAGCCGACCCTTCCAGCGGAAGACGCATCCGCGGATGAATTGGAGGCAAAGTGAAAGTCTCTATCGCACCACTCTTCGTTCCACCGCCCTCGCAAGACTGGCTGCTCACCATGACCCTCTCCGCGCGCGAGGCCGGCGTTTTGCTGTCAGTGTGCGGCGGCATCGGCGGGCCGCCGGAGGGACCGCGAGGCATGTTTGACAAACTGGCGGAGAGCTTGCAGTCGATAGGCGTGCAGACCGTGGACTACTCCACCAGAGAAGGAAAGGACCGCATCTACCTGCCTGCCAACTGGTCCCTGTGGGAGGAAAAGTGAAGAAGCCCTCGAAGTATATCTTCATCGTCCTCTCTAATAATGAGGGCTACACCGACCCGGCCGACGCGCTCGACATTCTCCGTTATCTCAAATGGAAGAAGATGAAGGAGCCAGATGGCAAACCGCGCGAGAGTAACGTCTACCTCTCCCTCGGCGGGCTGGTCAAGGATGTCCTCGACAACACCGTCTTCCTTGACGACGACTACGGCCGCCCCCTTCAATGAGCACAAAGCTGAACGTCCACAAGGGGCACCTTGCAAGCTGTCTGTGCTGCACGAACCTTGAGGTTGACTTCTACGACACCGGCTACAGCGAATACACACCGAGCGGCACCGCCGTCTTTCGTTGCCGCCGTAACCATTTCGACCTGGGTGTGCGGGGTCAAGCCGGAGTAATCGAGGTGGAACAACTGCACGACCTGGCGCCGCAGTGTGCCGATTTCGCGGCGCGCGCATGATTCACGCAATGGTTGATATCGAGGCGCTCGGCAAAGGCGACAATGCCCTTGTCGTGTCGGCGGCGCTAGTTGCCTTCAGTCCAGACAACGCCGCCGCCGTGGCTCCATTCGTGGCCGTTTTTGACCCCTTAGTGGTGAATGTCCGCCTCCAATCTGCTCTCGACCACGGCGCCCAGGTTGACGGCTCCACCCTCCGCTTTTGGATGGAGCAAGACGACGCCGCGCGGAAGGCGCTGTTCGTCGATGCGCTCGACGAGAGCACCGCGCTCGCTCGAATTAGAGAGTGGTGGCAGGCGTCATTCGCTGAGGCAATTTGGGGCCACGGTGTCAACTTCGACCTGCGCCTCCTTGGCGCCGCCTTCCGCCGTCACGGTCAACGCGCCCCCTGGCACTACCGCCAAGAGCGCGACACGCGCACACTCTTCGACCTCGTCAACTTCTGCTGTGGCGCGGAGGTGGAGAAGGCGTGCTGGGCGAAAGGCACGAAGGCGGACGCCACAAAACACATCGCGTTGAACGATGCGCAGCGGCAGGCGGTAGCGGTGCAGGCCGCCTATACCGCCCTTATCGAAGGCGACTTGGGGCAACCGTGAGGGCTATGAAGAAGACAATGAGTTCCTGGGCGCGACGCGGCGCACGCTACATCAAGCATCGCATCAATAACGACGAACTCACTCCTAACAAATGGACAATGACTCCTTGTGGGCCTCGCCACTACTCGCGTTGCGCTTGCCCGCTCGGACTACTGCCTACTGCTACATCCTACGTGCCGACTTCCCCGACAGGTGCGGGAATGCCTGACACGGCATACTACAACAAAGTTGTCGACAGCTTCATTCACTGGTGGGACAGCCAACCAAGAGTGGACGAAGCCCTCAAAGCGCTAAGGGAGGCATAGATGATGCTGCTTGACGAGAACGACGTTGCCGCCGGCTTGCTGCTCGCGGTCAACTTGAAAGGAGAGGGTTATCACAACCCCGAGAACGTTGGTTGGGCAGACGGGCAGCCAATTTGCCTCGGCGCTACAGCAATGGCCTGTCTCGGAGCCGAAGCCAATTACTTTCCCTCCGGGCCGCGAGGACTCGGAGTCACCTTTTCACACGAGGCGGCGGGCATCTTCAGGATTGCCGTATCAGAGGCCGACGCCGGCCAGACATGGGGCGACGCCGTCACACACGCCTTGAACGAGAGCTAGAATGCCTTTCGTCTCCCGCATCCTCAAACATCTCGGTGAGAAAGACTGCGCCAACCCGCAGCTTAACGCGGCGGCCTTGGCGCGCGCCTTACCGGGGCTCATGGAAGAAACATCCGCCAGCTTCCTTCGCACCTTCCTTCCCGACCCGGAGCGAGAGGCGCGTTATCGTGGCCGGTGGGACTATCCCTCTTCGTGGAAGTGCGTCAAGGAGCGCGCCTATCTGGCGCTCCCCGACGAGTTCCCGCAAGTGCCGCGCGACCGCCGCTCGCTCCTTGTCGCCGACTTCGGCAACCTGCTCGAATCGCGGATGCGCGCGCTCTTTCTCGCGGCAGGAGGCAAGGTTGTCGGCTCGCAGGTGGGCGTTGACACCTGCCTCGGACACGGCTACCTTGACCTAGTCATCGCGCTCAATGAGGATGGAGCAGCCGACAACGAGCTTCGACTTCTCGACAAGGGCTACCGAACGCTCCCCGTCGAGGTGAAGTCAATGACTCCCTTCGGCTTCAACGACTTCCTCAATGATGCGGCGCCGCTCGACGACATCTTTGGCTATCGCACGCAGCAGTCAGTGTGCCTCGCCGCCTACGCACAACAGCCGCTTGACAACCCGACGAATGCGGCTGGCCCGTTCGGCTCCCTCCTGCCCGTGATGGTCTACGTCGGCGTCAACAAGACCAACTGCGCGCCGGCGGAGCGCCTCTTTCCAATTGACTGGGGGCTCGTAGAGCAGCGCGCCGCGGAACACGCGATTGTGAAAGCCGAGACGCACCCGAACGACATCACGCGGCCCTTCATCTCGAAGTTGGTTTACGTCGGCCGCGGCAAGGAGCGCAAGCTGGTCGGCAACGCCCTCGACGTGCCGTGCTCCTATTGCGCGTTCCGCTATCATTGTTGGGGCCGACTGCGCAAACAGGAGTCAACCTCTCCGTGGGGAGCGAAGGTGCAGTATTTCATCGAGGCAGAGGCGGGGTTGCCGGTCGAATTAGCGATAGAGGAGCCGGAGGAGTCAAAGTTCGTCGCCTCCGTCGGATGGGAATGATGCGAATACCTGGACTCCTACGTTCTATCCTGGCCGACCCGGTCCTTCGTCGAGAACTTATGGTCATGACTATCATAGCAACGCAGGCGCGCGAGGGAATTGAGACAACAAGGGAGCAGGCTGAGCGCGCCTACGATGTCATTCAGCGAGAAATGGGTCGGGCGCCGGGCGCAGGCGGGCCTCCAAAGCCAGCCGGGCAGGGTTCGACTCCTTGCCGGCCCGCCACTATGACGGTGGTAGTCACCTCCTATCCCGCCGAGACGTTGTTTCAGGAAGCGTTGAAAGGATGGGTGCTCTAATGTCTAGTACGGATGGAGAACAGGCCGGGTATCAGATTCGCCGAGGCTTAGAGGCGTTGGCGGCGGCCGTCGTAGAGGCGGCGCGACTACTTGCAGAGCCCCGCTCGATTGAGCGAAAGACCCCACCTCCCAAGTCCGACACGACAAACCCGGTGTCCTAATGGGCTACCTGCACATCGACAACCTCTACAAGGACCAACGTGTCCTTCTCTTCAAGGAAGTCTTTGCGATGGAGAAGATTCACGGGACGAGCGCGCACCTCCACATCGAAAAGGGGCGCGTTTCTTTCCACTCCGGCGGTGCGGAGCACCTGGCCTTCACCAACCTCTTCGACGTTGAGGCGTTGCTAAAGAAGACCGCCGCAGCGGCGTTCGCCGAAGACGCCATTACTATCTACGGCGAGGCGTGTGGAGGCAAAGTGCAGAAGATGAGCCATGCCTACGGCCCGACCCTTCGTTTCGTCGCCTTCGAGGTGCGCATCAATCGCGCGTGGTTGGCTGTCCCTCAAGCCGCAGACGTGGCGCAGCAATTGGGCCTCGACTTCGTCGATTACGTGCGCGTGCCGGCGGAGTTGCCGGCGCTTGACGAGCAGCGCGACCGGCCTTCGTCGCTCGCGCTTAGGTTGGGCCTCGGGGAGCAGATGCGCGAAGGCATCGTCATCCGTCCGCCGATTGAAGTGCGCATCAACAACGATGCGCGCATCATCGCGAAGCACAAGAGGGAAGAGTTCGCGGAGACGGTTAGCCCCCGACGGGTGAGCGTAGACCCCAACGACCGAGTTGTTCTCGAACAGGCGCAGGCAATCGCAGACGAATGGGTCACGCCGATGCGCCTGAATCATGTCGCCGACGCGGTTGCATCGGCAAAAGGGAAGCCGGCCCTCGACATAACCGACACCGGCGACATCATCAGGGCCATGCTTGAAGACGTGGAGCGCGAAGCGAAAGGGGAGATCATCCCCTCGAAGGCCGCGCGCAACGCCATTTCAAGAGCGGCGGCCCACCTTTGGAAACAGCGGGTCACGAAGGTCCCGCAGGAGGTAACAGCATGACGCCCGAAACGCGCTATCATCTCACCGGCATCTACATGGGCCTGCTCAACGGGCTCGGCGTGCGGCAGAAGCAGCAGGTCAAGGCGCTCTACAAGCGCGAAGGAATCCGCGCCGCAATCAAGCTGGCGCGGCAGTTCCGAAAGGAGCGTGCGTAGATGGCAAAGCAGAAGGCGGCTTCGCCAGAGACTATCACCGAGGCGCTGGACGCCTGGTTGGACGAGCAAAGGGAGGGCGACCAGAGCAAGGTTCGGGCGGAAGAGCGCGAAGCGGCTCTCAACACAGTTGCCGCGCTACTCGACTCCTTCGGCGGCGACCCATCGTCGCTACACGCGGCCGTCGAGGCGCACAAAGAGGTATTCAGTGCATTCCTCGATTGCATCGAAGGGGTGTCCCCGGCGTGAAGCGCATCATCAAGGAGGGCCTCATCCTTTTCGGAGCGGCCCTCCTTTGCTCCCTCCTTTTCGCTGTGTGCGCAGGAGTAGCCGATGCCCTCCGGTAGTCGCTACGTTCGCGTATCGCCATACCCGTTCCGATTCTGTCTCCTGAGTCTCGGCGGCGGCGGCAAGACGCACCTAGCCCTCGCTCCACACCCCGCCTTGGGCGTTGCTCCGAAGAGCGTCGCCTACTTGGCGATGGACGACGGCGCGGAGCTTCTCGAAGGCATCCCTCCCGCCTTCGTGGAGAATGGGCGGCTCCTTGTCGTGAAGCCGGGTTTCGACCGCAACGGGGACGTTGTTCGAGGGACAGAGAAGCGCCCTCAAGACCCGGCCCTCTACACCGAATCGCTCCCAACCTTCACTTGGAAGGTAATCGATTGGGTCAGCGAGCGGCGCCCCGGAATCAAGACCATCATCGTCGATACGGTCAACGCCTTTTCGGAGTTGACTCGCGACCTGGATGACAGCCTAGATGGGCGCAAATCGTATCACAAGGCCCAGCTTGCCACGGTCGCCCTCTACCGCCGCCTCTACATGGCGAATCGGCACGCCAACATCATTCTCCTTCACCATCGCGCGGAGCGCAGCCACAAGGAGAAGGATAAGAGCGGCAACGATATCGACATCTTCGAGTCGTATGTGCCGGCGACGGTCGGGAAGGCGCTCCACGAGACGTGGCCGGGGAAATTCACCGGCGTCTTCAAGCTGGGGTGCGAGGTGGAAAGGAAGGTCGACCCCAAGACGGGGAATGTGGTGCGCGACCACGCCTTTCGTCTCCATCTGCGCCCAACCGATGATTGCGATGTCGTGAAGCTGAGGGCCGCCTCGACGGAGAGGGTCCCAGCAGCAATCGACATCACCTACCGTGACGGTAATTACGAGCCGTTGCTCAAGGCGTGGGACACAATTCTCCGCCTAACAGACAGTTCCACAGCGGCCCGCGTCGCAATGAGCGACGCGGCCAAGCCGGCCGGCGTGACGACGCCCGCCGAGAAGGAGGACACTAGTGTCGGATAACGAGCAGAACCAGGTCGAGTTGGACGAGTTCCTGTCGGAAGATGATACCGCCCCGATGTCGGAGGGCGAGATGGAAGAGGCAACCGGATACGCCATTCTCGACGGCGGCCGAGAGCGCCTCGCCATCGACGGCATCTTCACGTCGCAGCGCGTCAACGACAAGTTCAAGCACAAGGAAATGAGCGTGCGGGTGCAGTTCGCTGTCAGCCCCAACGCGCTCATCAACCCGCCGGGTCGGAAGGCGAGCGTCTTTCTCACCTTCCCGTCGAAGGCGGCGCGCTCTAGCGCAGCCAACCTGATGACGCAGTTCAACATCAGCAAGAACACGCTGACTCAGATCCTCCTTGCGGCGCTCGGCGGAAAGAGCGCGAAGGAGCCGGGCGAGTATCCCATCGTCGAGGACGCAGAGGGCAATCCGGCCTTCGTGAATGCCCTCGACTTCGTCCTGCGGCCGGAGTATCAGGCCCTTGTGAAGGGGCACGAGTTCACTGCCGACGTGGCGGTCGTCACCAGCTACAAGAACAAGAAGACCGGCCAGATCGTGCAGTTGCCGAAGGCGCGCAACGAGTTCGACAACTTCAAGCCCATCGTGACGGGTGGGAGCGACGAGGTCGGCTTCGACGACGAGGTCGCGTAGCGGTTCGGCTGGGGGCGGCCAAGCATCAGTGGGCCGCCCCCACCTTTCTTCGATGGCAACCCGTCGTAAAGGGCGGTTCAATCCCCGTCGCTACAGGGAGAAGGTGATTAAGCGGTGCGTCCTTCTCGGTAGCACCCGAGCCGCCACTTTCCGCAGCCGAATAACTAGACGCACCGTGCGGCGGTGGATGCAAAAGTTAGGAATTCCTCGCAACCCCTTGAATCGGTCGCTGTCGCTGGCCGAGGCGCTGGACCTGATTGCGAAGGCCGGCGAGACGCAGACCTTGCCGGCCGGCCTCACAGCCGCGCAACTCGCTGCGGTCGTTGCGCACGTCGGGGCGTTAGCGAATCATCCACTACTCTGCAAGCTCGTCGCGCGTGCGGTTCGACGAAGGAGGAAGGTATGCGCAGTATTGTAATCTGTGACATCGACGGCACCCTCGCCGACACCTCGAAGCGGCTCCACTACCTGAAGCAGACCCCGCCGAATTGGGACGCCTTTCATGAGGCGTGCGACGGGGACGCTCCCATCGACGCAACGTGTGCAGTCGTGGGCGGACTCGTCCAACTCAAAGGCTACCTCCCCATCTTCGTCACCGGCCGCCCGGAGCGGGTTCGCACCAAGACGCTTCACTGGCTAAGGGCACACCTCGACGGCCTCAATTCGACCCCCGACCTTCACATGCGCCCTGACGCGGACCACTCCGAGGACTACGAGCTTAAACGTGAAATCTGGAAGAAGCGGATCGCCCCAATGGCTGAATCCGTCCGCCTAGTCCTTGAGGACCGCGGGCAATGTGTCAAGATGTGGCGCGAGCTTGGGCTCACCTGTTGGCAGGTGGCAGAAGGCGCGTACTAACGTGTCGACCCCGCCAAAGTGGACCGTCACTGTTATATTGACCATTCGCGGTATCGAAGCGGGGTGTGCCTCGAATGCCGAGTTACAGGCAATTGACCTTCTACGTGATAACTTCGACGTAGAGGTGGACAATGCCGACCTAGATACGCGAGCAGAATTGGAAGCCTCCTAGATGAGCGACACCACTCGGGCGCAGGCAATCCGCCGCAACGCCATCCGCCGCGCCTATAAGAAAGCGGTCGAGACGGGCGGCCTCTCGATTGTTGAGGGGCGCCACCTTTATGCGGCATTGAGGACGTGGCTAGTCCTAAGCCCCGACGAAATAGCGGCCTTAATCGATAGAAAGCTGGGGCGCGGCCTAGTCAAAACCCTGCATCGCAAGTTCGTCCTTCGTTATTTCGCTCGCCCCTCTAGGAGGCGCCGTGTCCATCGTCCAAATCGGTCCTGAGCACCGCCTTGTCATCAAGGAGCCGGGCGTTCCAATCGAGGCGCGCCGCCTCGCTGGCCGCAACCCCTTTGCCGACCCGGTCGAAGTCGCTGGCTGCATCAGGCTGCGCTGCCCCCACTGCCTCAACGTGGCTGTGCGCTTCGGCTACGTTGGCGCCGGAGTGCGCGGGACGCAACTGCTCTGCGATACGTGCGGCTTCGAGCGGCAGAGCGTGATGGCCGACTTCTCGTCGCTCGGCGCGTGCGTCGAGGATTTGGCGGAGCAGCTTGATGCGCTGCGCAGAGACGTGCCGGCCGAGATGATCCCTGCGGATATTCCTTGGGAGCCGCAAGCCGACACCGCGGCTACTCTCCACACCCTCCTCCACCCCTCGGAGGTAGCAAACTTGCAGCGTCGAGGAAAGCCGGTTCCGCCTTGGGTGCGGACCTGCCACCTGGGTCGGCAATACGTCTGCGCGCTGGGGGATGGAAGGCCGGCGCCCAAGCCCCCAAAGGAGGGTGAACTCCCCCTTTGTGAAGACTGCCAGGAGCTACAGCGCCGGATGCACCATATCCAATACGGCATGGCGCTCCTCGACACCGACCGTCTCGTGAAATTGGTGACAGACGCGCCGGAGATGGAGCAAGCGCAATGAGGCACCTGTGTCTGTAATGACCCCGCAGCAAGTCTATGAGATGACCTTAAAGGACTTCTGGCGTCCACGCACAGCGCGCTTTCGGCAAGAACTTGTCGAGAAAGGCGTCCCGCAGGAGATAGTGGACGGCTGGCTTGATGAGATGCTTCTCCCCGCCCTCCTGTCGCGGATTCTGTCTAGAGGATACCAATGAGGCCCCACGGCCCAATCGTCGACCCCGACGGCCCAACTTCCGCGCGCCTCGTCTACCTCGGCCAGAACACTGGTGAAGTCGAAGAGGCTGTCGGCTACGGCTTCGCCGGCCCGAGCGGCGTCAAGCTGTGGGGCGTTGCTTCGCGCGCCGGCCTCCCCGCGCGGCGCTTCGAGTTCTCGGAGCAATTCGCGCGCACGATTGGCGTCGGCCCTGCCGGCGATGCCTTTGTAGCAAATGCGGTCCCCTGCCGCTACCTCAGTGGCAGCAAATTGGTGAACGATGTGACGGAGCACGACGTAGTCGAGTGGACCCCGTGGCTCCAACAGCGACTCCCTCGAAACGCGAAGGTTATCATCACGGTAGGGAGCGAGGCCCTACTCGCCGCAGCGACCGGCCACCTGCCCGAGAAGTGGCGCGGCGTGATGGACCACGCGGGCAGCGTTATCGCCCCCGGAGAGGCGCGCGGGTTCCTGCAACACTCGGCCTACGTCGTGCCCGTCCCCCATACCGCTTACCTTCTGGCGGGTGGGGACCAGTTCCTCCCGCTCGTGCGGCGCCAGATGCGGCGGGCGGCGCAAATCCTCGCAACCGGGACGTGGCAGCGCGAACCATTCCCCCCGACGGTGCCGTGGGCAGACGAGAAACATTTCGACCGCGTGCTCGCCGCGGGGAAAGCGCAAGGGTGGCTGAGCATTGACATCGAGACGCCGCGCCACGAGCGGCCAACTCGAACGGTTGACATCGCTTCCTTCTCGACGCTGACCGCCTCGTGGTGCTTCGATGGACGCGTTGGGTTGGCGCTTTGGAAGCGCATCTATGAAGCGGGCATCAAGGTTGTCGGCCAGAACTTCGCGGTCTTCGACGCGGTTGTCGGAGCGCGCAACGGCGTCACTCCTGATTGGGACCGTCTCGAAATGGTCGACACGCTCTGGCTTGATGCGCTCCTTCGCCCCCGAATGCCGCACCGCCTTCACCAAGTCGCCGCGTTTTGGAATGCCGACGCACCGGCCTGTTGGAAGTGGCGCGGCGACACGGACGACCCGGAAGAGCGGCGGCATTACTGCATGACCGACTCGTGGCAAGCGGGGCGCGCCTTTGTTGCGATGGAGAAGCGGGCGCTCGAACTGTGGCCGGACGGCGAGCCACAGAAGGTGCGCCAAGACTTCCTCCCCGTCGTCTACGAGCCGGCGCTCAAGGGGTTGCGCGTTGATGCCACGGAGCGCACACGGTTACGTGAGCATTGCGCTGGCATCTACTCGGAGCTTCGCACGTTGCTCAACGCGGAAGTGACGCAATGGTCGGAGCCGAAGCATCAGGTCCACAAGGCAATTGTCGACCGTCTCGAAGCGGAGCGCGCGCGGCTGAAAGAGGCGGCGAAACACGCCGTCGAGCAAGCGCGGCTCGACGGCAGGGCAATTCGCGCGGCGGTCAAAACGGTCAAGAAAGACAGGAATGCCGCGAAAATCGACCGTGAGCAAGCTGCGCAAGTCGCCGCCGGCTGTCTCGCCGAAGCGAAAGAGCAGGCCGCAATCTTCCGCGCGCAAGCAAAGGCAATCACGGCTAGCGACGAGTTGAAGAAAGCGAAGCGTCTCGCGGAGCGCTTCCAAGGCGGCATCCGCCCGAAGCAGACCGACTTGTTGAAGGAGTGGCTCTATTTCGATAAAGAGGGGCTGCGTCTCCCGGTGCAGCGGCACCCGAAGACGAAGAGGCCGACTACTGACCGACGAATGTTGGCGAAGCTGGCCTCAACGGACGAAGGCCGGAAGCGCCCGGTTCTCAAGGTAATCTCCGCGCTCGCCCGGCTCTCGTCGGTCATGGCGATTCACCTCGGGTGCCCGCTCAATGAAGAAGGCGACCCCGACCTGACGGTCGAGTCGCAGATGTGGGTCGACGACGACGGCAAGAACCGCATCACTGTCTCGTTCCACCCGGTTCAGATGCGGATGGCGGCCGGCAAGGGCGACAGCATTGACGCCGACCTCACCGACCCGACAAGCGTGCAGGTCCACAACATTCCTTACAAGCTGGTCATCCCAATCGAAGGGAAGGAGTGGAAGCTCAACCTGCGCACCCAATACGTCGCTGACCACGACGGGCAACTGATCGTTGCTGCCGACTACGAGTCGATGGAGGATTACGTATGGTATTGGGGCATGGGTCATTTCATCGGTTGGTGGGACGGGCTCGACGCGCTCTACAACGGCGTCGACCTGCACAGCGAGATGGCTGCTGCGATGTTCGCCGGTTGCCCCTCGGACAAGGCGGGCGCGAAAGCCTTCACTGTGGATGTCGGTGGCTACCCACGCCCCGCGCGTGACTTAGGCAAGGCGGCGCACCACGCCTTCAAGCTCGGTGGTGGCGCACGCATGTTGAAGCACCACCACGACATTCCCGAGAGCGAGGGGCGCGAGTTGATTGCGCGCATCGAAGCGACACCTCGGGGCGCCAAGATTCGCGAATTCCAGGCGCTCCTTGCCGCCGACGCGCTCAAGAACCACCGCGTCTTCACTCCCTTCAAGGAATTCGTCGACTATTGGGCGGTTGAGAAGCAGAAAGGCGGCACGTTTGTCCTCAAGGATGCGCCCAAGTGTTACGCCGTCATGCAGCAAGGAAGCGCCGCCAACATCATCTTCCGGGTGGCGCCACCTACGCGGAAAGCGCTCCTTGCTCTTCGCGACTCTCGCATTCTACTACTGGTCCACGACGAAATTGTGACGCAGGCGTGGCCCGAGCAACTCGAAGAGGTGAAGGCTGCGCTCATCACGAGCATGTCCCGTCATTGGCCCGAGATGCCTATCCCGTGGGACAAAGACGGCCTTCGCATCGCAACGGCCGTCGAATCCGGCCCTAGCTGGGGGGCCGCAAAGGAGAAAGGATGACGCAACCGATCCCAAATCTGGCACCCGACGATACGCCTACGCTCCGTCAAATTATCGAAGGAACGGCGGCGCGAGGGGCAGACACCTCTAACTTCTCCGTCCGCACGCCGGACGGCGCGCTTCAGGCGTTCGTGGCGATTGCTATCGGCCCGGCTGCGGCGGAGCTTGCCGGTGTCTTCGCCAAGATGATCGAGGTGATTCGCCAGGACCCTGAGTATCAGGCGCGGCACAAGAAGGCCGCCGAACAGCGGGTCCAGGTGGTCCCGGCGGCTGCCATGCCGCCCCCACCGAAGTTGTTGAAGCCATGATGGCCGTCCTCTTCTACCTGCTGGCCGGCGCCGTCGTCGGGTACTGCATAGTCCGTGTTCTCCGCCCCCGAAAGTGAGCGACTAATGTGGTGGTTCATCTACATCCTCATCGTTGCTTTCCTCCTGGCGATCAGCTTCAACTTCCCGGGCGCGCCTCGTCGAAAGTGAGCAACTAATGTGGCAGACACTTATCTCAACCCCGGCGGCTGGCTCGGCGCGTGGCTGGACTTCGCCGGCGCGAACAAGGAAGTCCCGCGCGAATACACCCTCGCGCTAGGAGTTGGCCTCCTTGGAGCCTTCCTCGCTGGAGGTGAGCGTTACACCATCGCAACCGGCGTCTCGCCTATCGCGCTGACGCCGCGCGTTTCAAGCATCCTTGTCGGCGAAAGTAGCAGCGGAAAGGGGCTCGCATTCCAATGGGGCATGGAGTTACTCGACAAGGTGAACGACGTGATGCCGGACGACCGGCTCTTGGAGAGCCTGTCCGATGCGTCGACGCCGGAATTCCTCGTCAACTCGCTCGCGACAAATTCGTGGAAGCTCTTTATCGCCGACGAGGCGGTCATCGCGCTTGGTTGTCAGCGCGAATACAACCGCAACTTCGCCGAGAACCTCACTTCCCTTCTCGACGAGAAGCAGCGCTTCGCGTTCAATTTCCTGAAGCGCCAAGACTTGATTCGGCGCCCGCTGCTCACGTTCCTTGCCGGCTCGAACGAGGTGTGGCTAGGCCGGCTATTGTCGCCGGAGTTGGCAATCGGCGGCTTCCCAGGTCGATTCATGTGGTGGTTTGCGCCGCCGCCTACGGAAATCGAAGACGAGCTTCCGACACGCAGCGAGAAGGAGTGGGAGGAAATTGTTGCCTTCTTCAAGAGCCGCGCGCAGCTTCAAGCGGCGCTGTCCGTCGCAAAAGGCTGCGCCATCACGCCGGCCGTCGAGCGGTATCGTGCGTGGCGCCGCGAGCACATCACCCAGGAACGCGAACGCAAGCGCACCTACGGCGAGGACGACCGGCTCGGAAGTTGGCGCGACCGCTGGCCGATGTGGCTGCTGCGTCTCGCGATGGTGAGCGCGGCGAGTCACGGACGAGTCCAGCTTCATCTCGACGACATCGAATGGGGCCTTTCGGCCCTCGAAACGAACGCGGGGCCTTACGCGACGGCCCTCGGACAGCTTGAGATGGTCGGTCGGCCAGACCGGCGCGACGCCATCAAGCGCGCCATTGTCGCGATTGGTGGGGTCGTGAAGGCAACGCAGTTGTTGCAGTCGAAAGCGGTGAGAGTCCATTTCAGGAGCGCCGAGGCGCTCACACTTGAACTCAACGAGATGGTTGCGGCCGGAGAGGTGCGGCGGACAGTCGCACCAAATAAGGACTTCAACTACATACTCGTTGGGTGAGGAGGATCGCAATGAGCAGAGCGGTGTGTAAGGCAAAGCCAAATCCGGAGTACGAACTTACCCTTCATCTAACGCGAGAAGAGGCCGAGCAACTCGCAGACTTGGCTATGACTGTCCTTTGGGGTAGCGAGACGACCCCTTGGCCGGCGGCACTTTACGACGCCTTGGTGGAGAGTGGCGTCAAGCCTAATCTATGGAAGATGCGTGTGGTGTCGACGCCGTATGGCCCAAACGGCGTCTTGGAGTCGGGCTCCATCGAGATTATCCGCCCGGCGGTGGTCGGCTAATGGCCGCCATCACAGTCGACGTGTTTGAGGCGCCGCCGCCGCCGCAACCTCCCAAGCGCGTCAGTATCAACCTGGATCTCGATTGGAAAGAGGCGAGGGAACTCCGCACAGTTGTTGGCGTGGTTCATTGGAACAGCCACGAGTGGGCGCGGACGCTGCACACTCTTCTCGGAAATTGCGGCATTGCGTCCGGGGAACCCAGCGTACCCCTCAATCCGACGACCATCGTGCCCGTCTTCAAGGTCCAGACGTAAACAATGCCTTACATCAAGGAAAGCGAGCGTCTCGTCATCGACGACCGCATCCTGGTGGCCGCGAGCGACCTGGCTGGTAGGCCCGGCAATCTGGCCTACGCGCTAAGCGCCCTAATCTGCATCTATCGGGACTCAATCCCGGCCGGGCGGGCCGGAGGCTACGCAGAGCGGGCCGAGATCGTTGGCGTTCTCGAAACACTCAAGCTCGAATTCGTGCGGCAAGTCCTCTCACCCTACGAGGACAAGAAGCGCGAGCAGAACGGAGACATCGAGTGGTAGCTCGCCCAACACTCTACGTCGCTGGCAACTATTCCCGAGGCGGCAAGGCTGACCGCCTCGAAATGGAGGATGCCGTCGCGCGTCACAAATCGGCCTTCAAGATGGCGCGGGAGAAGGGCTATTTGCCCTTCTCCCCAATCCTCACCACAGTCCATTTCGGCGACGAAGAGGGCCACGGCCCCGGCGCCTGGATGGACTATGATCTCAACTGGCTCGCCGCGTGCGAGTCTTTCTTCTGCTTGACACCCTTGCGCGAAGTGGAGCGCGACACTGGCGTTCACTTCGAGCTTCAGGCGGCAGCGTATCTCGACAAGCCGATAATTATCGAGAACCTGCCGTTTGTGGAGGACTACATTGCGGATTCCAATCCTCTATGGCGCGCTAGCTCTCGCGATTTTATTCGGGCTCGGCTTCCTCTTTGGCCGATTCACGATTCAATCGCCCCCATCCTTAGACGCATCCGCCCAAGCGGCGCTGATTCAAGCCGCCCAGCAGGCGCGGGCCAGTCTCGCGCGAGTGCGCAACCAACCGGCCGAAATCCGGGCGGTCGTTGGACCGAAAGTCTCGAAGGCTACTGATGCGCTCGTGGCTGCGGCGGGTCGCCCCGCGGATGCTACTGTGGCGGGCATACTCCGTCCTATCACAGAGGCAGGCGGCATTGTTGGTGCGGCAGGAGCAAGTTCGGATGTGGACGCGCCTTTCGGTCCCTCTTCGACTACGCCTGAAGATTGCGTCCCTTGCGTTCCTTCTCAATTTGCTGTACCGTTTGCTGCACAACGCTTCGGCAACCAGATCGCGGTAACGGCGCGACTTCAGCGCGCGGTTCCGGGGCACCCGGAGGCGGATTGGGACTTGCCGCTACGGGGAGAGGTGGTCGCCTTCGAGCAACCCGCGCCGCTCCCCTTTCGCCGCGGCGCGGTCGGCCTCGCCGTAGACCTCGACGGCGACCCGTGGGCGACGGGCGGCTACGCCTTGACGCCTCGCTTCTGGCTGACTGGCGCGGTTGGCCCGAAGGACCGCGAAGCCATCGTCGGCTTTAGCTTTCAATTCTGATAAGGAGAGGAAATGACCATCAAGAAGAAGCCGCCGACGAAGGCGCTCGGCAAGTATCACGTTGTAGACGGAGGGAGCATTCAGGCGTTCCTCGTCGCCGTCGACGCGAAGACGCCGTCGGAAGTAGAGGTGCCAATCCCGGCGTTCGCAGCCGGCTTGAAGGTAGAGGTGATTCGCCCGGCCGACGGAGTCGCGCGCGTGCGCTTGATGAACGCGGAAGGGGGGAACCCCATTTTCCTCCTGACGGAACTGGCCGAACTGTCGCGCGCGGTCGCGCAGGTCGTGTTGGTCGCGACGAAGCAGATGCAGCCTGCGCCGCCGCCAGCGCCGCCTCCGGAGACGGTCAATTGAGCGAGCAACAAGACGATAGCGGCCGTCTCGCCGAGGTCTTAGACTCCTTGTATGACGGAAATCACGACCTGCTCGACAACATCGCTGATGAACTCGATAACGCCGCCACTAGGTTCCCGCTCTGGCCGACCGATCTCGTCTATGCCGCGGGCATCTTGGTGGAAGAGGCGGCCGAGACGCTTCAGGCCGCGCTCAACGGCTTCAACGGCAAGACCGGCGCGGGCGAGACGCGCCGGCTAGTCCGCGCAGAGGCGATTCAAACGGCCGCAATGGCC
>ERZ1292623.1332-Hain-H51-01um-R1-1332-length-23990-cov-6_pt1 | contig 23990 bp, 27 predicted proteins | sample MGYA00564398_ERZ1292623 | MGnify/ENA primary metagenome ERZ1292623 (study PRJEB36523, sample SAMEA6512633) | groundwater metagenome | collected 2019-01-07 | study: AquaDiva: Metagenomics assemblies of 32 groundwater samples | reverse complement strand
ACTCAACCTCGCCGCCATCGCTGACATAAGTGGCCACCACCGGCCCCCGGCCGTTTTCTTCCTGAAACATCAACCCATAGCCGCCGCCAAGCAGAGGATTGACTTGAAAGCAGAGAAGGAGATTTTGTTTGACACAAGTGGAAAAGCCGTGTTAACTTTATTCTGCCTAGAAGGGGCGCGTCTTTAATTTAATATGGCAATAAAGATTACAAAACCAACCAGCGCTGGGCGGCGGCAGATGACTTTTGTTGATTATTCAACCATCACCGCCAAAGAGCCGTATAAGCCGCTGACCAGAAAATTGAAAACACACGCGGGCCGCAACACCCGCGGTGTTATTACCGTCCGCCATCAGGGCGGCGGCAATAAAAAAATTTATCGGATTATTGATTTTAAACAGGATAGATTTAATATCACAAGTCGAGTCGAGACCATTGAATATGATCCTTACCGGACTGCTTTCATCGCGCTGGTTGTTTATAGGGACGGCCAGCGCCGTTATATTTTAGCTCCAGTTGGTTTAAAAGTGGGTGATGAAATTGTCACTGCCGAAAATCCCCCCCTGAAGTTCGGCAACCGCCTGCCGCTGAAAAATATCCCGGTTGGTTATCAAGTCCATAATATTGAGATGCAGAGAGGCGCCGGCGGAAAATTAATCCGCAGTGCTGGCGGCTATGCTGAGATTTTGGCTAATGCTGATGGCTACACCGATATCAAGATGCCATCAAAAGAAATTCGTCGTGTCCGCTGGGATGGCTTGGCCACTATTGGTCAAATTTCCAATCCTGATTGGAATTTGGTTAATATCGGTAAGGCCGGCCGCAGTCGCTGGTTGGGAATCAGACCGACAGTGCGGGGCACGGCAATGAATCCCCGAGAGCACCCGCGCGGTGGTGGTGAAGGCAGACAACCTCGCGGCACCCGCCGGCCCAAAGATATCTGGGGGAATATTATTGGCGGCCATAAGACCCGGAAGAAAAAGAAATGGTCTAATATCTTAATAATTCAACGCCGTCCCAAAAAACGATGACTAGAAGTTCTAAAAAAGGTCCGTATGTTGATGAAAAACTTTTGAAGAAAGTGGCTAAGTTGAAAGTCGGTCAAATTAAAGAGATTAAAACCTGGTCCCGAGCTTCAGAAATTGCCCCGGAGATGGTTGGTTTTACCATTCACGTCCATCAAGGGAAAAATTTTGTGCCAGTAGCCATTCGAGAAGAAATGGTTGGTCATCGCTTAGGTGAATTCGCTCCCACCCGCAAGTTCGTTAAGCATGGAGGAAAGATTCAGCGCGAACAGGAGCAGAAGCGAGCAGAGGCGGAGAAAGCGGCGGCACAAGCGGCTAAGGCCACCGAAAACCCTAAACCCTAAACCCTAAACGTTATGTCTACTGCAACAGCCAAACTAAAATATCTAAAAATCGCGCCGCGCAAGGTGCGGTTGCTTGCTAATACCCTTAAAGATTTAACAATCAATGAGGCTGAGGCTCAGTTGCTGTTGCGGCCGCAGCGTTCGGCGCCGGCGTTGTTGAAACTGCTCCGTTCGGCAATAGCCAATGCTAAACAAAAAAAGTTATCAGTTAATAAATTAACAGTTACCAGTATTACAGTTGATCAGGGGCCGATGTTGAAAAGATTTTTGCCGCGAGCCATGGGCCGGGCGACGCCTATTCATAAAAAGACCAGTCATATTACCATTGTTTTAACTGAAGCTAACAAAGAATTACCAACAAGGTTTACGATTTTACCGAAAGAAAAGAAGGTTAAGAAAACAGCTAAACCTAAAGGGCGCAAGACTGAACCAAAGGCAGAGGCGAAAATCCAGCCTAAAGTCGAAGAAAAACCCGGCTTTTTCCGCCGCATCTTCCGTCGTAAAGCGATATAGGGTTTAGCGTTTAGGGTTTAGGGTTTAGGATTTAAAAAAGATGGGTCAAAAAATTAAACCATATTCATATCGACTAGGTATTATCGAAGACTGGAAAGCCAAATGGTTTTCCCGCAAGAGTTTCCGTGATCAACTGGAAGAAGATGTTTTAATCCGGAAACTTATTAATAAAAAAATCGGTCAAGCGGGAGTTATCAGAGTTGAGATTGAACGCCACGCCAATAATAATTACCGCGTCAACATCAAAGCCGCCCGTCCCGGTTTAATTATCGGTCGGGGCGGAAAAGGTATTGAGCAGTTGAGTAAAGATATTGATACTGCTTTGAAAACATTAATGCAGGAACGGGGTATTGAAAAACCCACTTTCTCGGTTAATTTGAATATTGAAGAATTGCGGCGATCAGAAATCTCAGCGGTTCATATGGCTCAAAATATTGCTCATGATTTAGAGAAGCGTTTGCAGGCGAGGCGGACGATGAAAAAGTATCTGGATCTGATTATGGCTAATAAAGAAGTTAAGGGAGCAAAAATCCGTTTATCAGGCAGAATTAACGGCCATGAAATTGCCCGGCGGGAATGGTTGGCCAGAGGCAGTCTGCCTCTGCAAACATTGCGCGCCCGAATTGATTATGGAGAAGCGACAGCCTTTAATACTTACGGCACGGTCGGAGTGAAGGTGTGGATCTATAAAGGGCTTGTCTTCGAGAACACATAAATTTGGTATCGATGCTAATATACGAATGATACTAATTATACTAATACCGATTATGATTCGTAACCCATTCGTATCATTAGTAAATTAGTATATTGGCATCGAAGCTCATAGCTCATATGTTAATACCTAAAAAAGTAAAACATCGAAAATGGATGAAGGGGCGTTCGCGGAAGCGCCGACTTGATACCCGAGGAACAAAATTAGCTTTCGGTAGTTTTGGCTTGAAAGCGGAGGGTTCGGCTTGGATTAATTCGAAACAAATCGAAGCCGCCCGCCGCACCATCACCAATTTCATTAAACGCGAAGGTAAAGTTTGGATTAGAATTTTTCCAGACAAACCGGTGACGATGCGGCCGCCAGAAGTAACTATGGGCGGCGGCAAAGGGTCGGTCGATCATTATGTTTTCCCAGTGAGGCCGGGCCGGATTTTGTTTGAGATGGATGGGGTAAGCCCTGAGGTTGCCAAAGAGGCGCTTAGACTAGCAGGACATAAACTTCCCATTAAGACGAGAATAGTTACTAAATAAATTTTCAATGTTCAATGATCAATTTTCAATTAATGACTCAATGATTCAATTTTCAAACCCGTTGGTTTGTTTCATTGCTTCATTGAAAATTAAATGAAAATTGAAAATTGGTAATTGAAAATTATAAAAACAATGGACAAAAAATCTTTTCAGGAGATAAAAAATAAACCAGTCAATGAATTGCAGGCTATGCTTAAAGATTTAAGAGACAAGCTCTGGCAGCTTAAAGTTGATTTGGCTTCAGGGAAGGTGAAGAACATTAAAGAAATTAAAGAGGTCAAAAGGGACATCGCTAGAATTTTGACTATAATTAACAGTCAACGATGACAGTGACTATGACTATGACTATGACAGCCAGAAAATTACAAGGGGCAGTGGTCTCCGACAAAATGAATAAAACACGGGTGGTGGAAGTGGAGTTTGTGAAGGTTCATAAGAAATACCAGAAACAATACAAAGACCACCGCCGCTTTAAAGCCCATGATGAGAAGAACGAATATCATACCGGCGATAAAGTGATTATTCAAGAAACCCGACCATTGTCAAAAGATAAGAGATGGATTATTATCAGTTTGGTCCAAGAGCGCAAGGCGGAGCCGTAGCGCGATTGGTTGCCAAACGATAACCCCGCCCTCTATGCTCATGGTCAAAGTAATAATTTTTATGATGAGAGAGAATGTTAATAAGATTTAGGCGGGGGAAACGCGCTTAGAGGGCGGGGTGTTCGTGATTGATTAATCACTCACATGCTACAAGAACGATCAATTGTAAAAGTTGCTGATAATTCTGGGGCCAAGACTGTCAGGGTTTTCAGAATTCCCGGCGGCAGTAAGAAAAGATATGCCCGGCTGGGCGATCTTGTTATTGCTTCAGTGCAGGGAGCTGAGCCGCGTAAGTTGGTGAAAAAGAAAGATATTGTGAAATGTTTAGTGATTAGAAGTGCCGCCGCCACTCGACGGAACGACGGTTCCTATGTCCGATTCGATGAAAATGCTGTGGTGTTAGTGGATGAAAAGCGCCAGCCGCGGGCTACCAGAGTCTTTGGTCCGATTCCCAGAGAAATTAAAGAGAAAGGGTTTGATGGGGTTTTTTCGCTAGCCGAAGAAATTGTTTAACAGCGACACTAATGCGCACACCAATACACACGAATGACGCGAATATTAAAAATATGAAAATAAAAAAAGGCGACACAGTGCAAATAATGGTTGGTGAAGAGGCGGGTAAAAAGGGTAAGGTATTAAAGGTATACCCGGAAGGCAATAAGATATTGATTGAAGGATTAAATTTGTATAAAAAACACAAAAAGCCGCGGCGCCAGGGAGAAAAGGGAGAAATCGTCAGTGTGCCCCGGCCTTTGAGTGCAGCCAACATCGCTTTATTTTGCAGTAACTGCGGCAAAGGGATGCGAGTTAATAAAAAAAGAATTTGTCAAAAATGCAAAACAGCGCTTTAGAAAAAATAGTTATCAATAGCGGGGTGGGGCGGTTATCACAGCAGGCGAATTTTGAAGAAAAAATTTTGCCGGAGTTGATGAGAGACTTTGCTTTAATTACCGGTCAGAAACCAGCCGCCAGGCAGGCGCGGCAGTCTATTGCCGGTTTTAAATTGCGGGCCGGCACAGTGGTCGGTTTGAAGGTTACTTTGCGGGGCCGGCGGATGCAGGAATTTTTAGAGAGGTTGTCTAAAGTGGCTTTGGCCCGGGTTCGGGACTTTCGCGGCGTTGATTTGAAAAATGTTGATAAAAATGGTAATCTAACCATTGGTATTAAAGAACACACGGTCTTTCCCGAAGTGTCTCCAGAAACCTCCCGCTATGATTTTGGTTTGGAAGTGACGATGGTGCCTAAAGTTAAAGGACGGGAGAAAGCTATAGAGCTTTATCGGGAACTGGGGATACCGCTAAAGAAATCCTAAACTCTAAATTCTAAACCATAAATCCTAAACAAATCCCAATGACACAAATCCCAAATTCCAAACTGTTTGTGATTTATGATTTAAAATTTAGATATTGTTTAGAGTTTAGAGTTTAGGATTTAACAAATATATGGCAAAAAAATCAGTCATAGCCAGGGCTAAGAAAAAACCCAAATTCTCAACCCGCATTGTGCGGCGCTGTTTTCGTTGCGGCCGGAAGCGGGGTTATATAAGGAATTTTGGTTTGTGTCGGATTTGTTTTAGAGAATTAGCCAGTCGCGGGGAGATACCGGGGGTGAAGAAAGCGTCATGGTAAATGTATCGATACCAATATACTAATTTACGAATGATACGAATGGGTTACGAATCACAATCGGTATTAGTATAATTAGTATCATTCGTATATTAGCATCGATACCCAATAACTTTAATGTACATAGATCTCTTAATCAGAATTAAAAACGCGCAGGCGGCGAAGAAAGAAACAATCAAGGTGCCTTTTTCTAATATGGATTTGGCAGTGGCAGAGCTTTTAGCCAAGAATGATTATCTTGATGATGTTCAGAAGAAGGGCCGGATGCCGAAGAGAATAATTGAGATCAAGTTAAAATATAATGATGGGGGAGAGGGGGCAATTGATGGGATGAGAATTAGCAGTAAGCCCTCCCAGCGCGTTTATGCTAAAGCCAGCCAGTTGCGGCCGGTTCGGCAGGGTTATGGGCTGGGTGTTATTTCCACCCCTAAGGGCATTATGAGTTATGGCGACGCTCGCAAGGCCAAGTTGGGTGGCCAACGCCTTTTCGAAATCTGGTAACTATGCTATTATATATAACCCAATGAGTAAACTAGGCAGAAAACCAATTGCTATTCCCAGTGACATAGAGGCCCGGCTGGCGGACGGCATTTTTTATTTTAAGGGCAAGGCCGGGCAGACCGAACTGAAAGTCCTGCCTTATCTTGAAGCCAAACTTCAGGATCAAGAGATTACTGTTAAGCCGGTTAATAATATCCGGCAGGCTCGGGCTAATTGGGGGACGATGGTTTCTTTAATAAAAAATGCCATTGCCGGTGTTAGTGAGGGTTTTAGCAAAGAACTGCAAATCGAAGGCATTGGTTATCGGGCTAGTATTGAAGGGGACAAGTTAAATCTCAGCATCGGCTTCAGTCATCCGGTAAAATATCAGCCGCCAACGGGCGTGAAAATCAGTGTTGAGAAAAACATCATCAAGATTTCGGGAATTGATAAGCAGTTAGTGGGATTGGCGGCTTCGCAGATCCGTAAATTGAAGAAACCCGAACCTTATCAGGGCAAGGGGATCAGATATGTGGGCGAGGTCATCAGGAGAAAGGCCGGGAAAAAAGCAGCGGCAGCGGCAGGCGCAGCCGCCTAGTATCGATGCTAATATACGAATGAATGCGAATGATGCGAATAAGCTCACGAATGATTCGTAAACCCCATTCGTATCATTCGTAAATTCGTAGATTCGCATCGAAGCCTAAATCAAATCCTAATATGAAACGAGTTAAAAAAATCAATTTAATAAGAGAGCGGCGGGCTAAGAGGACCCGGGCCAAGATCAGGGGCACCACCGAGAGGCCGCGGCTTTCTGTTTTTCGCAGTAATAAATTTATTTATGCCCAACTGATTGATGATGATTCCAGCCGGACCGTAGCGGCGGCGACAACCAAGAAAGGCGTCAAAGCAGCCAGTGAGTTGGGAGCAAAGATTGCTGAGCTGGCTAAAAAGGCCGGCATCAAATCCGCTCTATTTGATCGGGGCCGGTATAAATATCATGGCCAGGTAAAAGCACTGGCAGAAGCCGCCAAGGCCGGCGGTTTAAAAATTTAAATATAAACAATGATTCAAGATTTAAGAAGACAAGAAGAATTTAAAGATAAAGTGTTAGACCTACGTCGAGTGACGCGAGTGGTGGCCGGCGGCAAGCGCTTTCGTTTTCGGGCAACAGTGGTTATCGGCGATTTTAAAGGCCGGGTAGGAGTCGGTGTTGCTAAAGGTTTAGATGTCCAGCAAGCAATCGCCAAAGCTAAGGCCGCTGCCAGGAAAAATATTTTTTATATACCCTTAAAAGAGAGAACAATCACTCACGAGGTCGAGGCAAAGTTTAGTGCTGCTAGAATTAAATTAAAGCCAGCCAAAGAAGGTCATGGCATGAGGGCCGGCGGCGCCGCCCGGACGGTTTTAAACTTAGCTGGTATTAAAGATGTGACAGCTAAGGCCTTGGGAAGAACACCTAACAAGTTGACCAATGCTCTGGCAACCCTGGAGGCGTTAAAAAAGTTAAAAAAACATGCAGCTCCATCAAATTAGACCAACTGATCGAAAATATCCGAAGCCGCGGGTGGGTAGAGGGGGCAAGCGGGGCACTTATTCTGGTCGGGGAATGAAAGGACAAAAAGCCCGGGCTGGCCATCGCATCCGGCCAGCTGAGCGTGATTTTCTTTTGCGTTTGCCTAAACTGCGCGGCTTTAAAAATAAACCGCTTCAGCCCAAATTACCAATAATTAATGTGGGAGATTTAGAGAGGCGCGGCTTACCTGATTATCCGGTAAAAATTCTCGGTAGGGGCGAATTAACCAAGCCGTTTCATATCAAAGGCCGGCCGGTTTCTAAGTCAGCTAAAGAAAAAATAATTAAAGCTGGCGGTTCGGTGCAATGAATCCCGTTAGAGACAACCATGTTCTACTATGTTTATGTCTTACAAAGCAAAAAGGATAGACGCTGGTATACAGGATTTACCGATGATCTACGGAAGCGCTTTAATCAACATAACGCAAATCTACAGGGCTGGACTAAAAATCGTGGCCCTTTTGACCTTATCTACTTTGAGGGTTGTAAAAATGTTACCGATGCAAGGTCGAGAGAAAAATATCTTAAATCAGGCATGGGTAAGCGCTACCTTAAAAATAGATTAAAGCGCTTCCTGTCTCTAACGGGATGAACTTCCTCAACGCTTTCAAAATATCAGAGATAAGAAATAAGATTCTTGTCATCGCCGGCCTGCTGATTGCCTTTCGGGCAATGGCCGCCATTCCTTTGCCGGGCATTGATCTGATCCGGCTTCGAGAATTATTTTCTTCCAACCAGTTGCTGGGCTTCTTAAATATTTTCTCTGGGGGGGCCCTTGATAATCTTTCAATCGTCATGTTAGGGGTCGGCCCCTACATTACTGCCACTATCGTCATGCAGTTGTTGACGATGATTTTCCCGGCATTAAAAGCAATGTATTACGAAGAGGGAGCGCTGGGGCGGGCTAAATTCAATCGTTATTCAATTTACTTAACCGTGCCTTTGGCCGCTTTGCAGTCTTATGGTTTTTTGAATTTACTGAACCAGCAGGGGGTTTTTACTAATTTTAGTTTATTCAATGTTTTAACGATGGTGATTGTGGCTACCGCCGGCTCGATGATTCTGGTTTGGTTGGGCAATATTATTACTCAGCAGAAAATCGGCAATGGTGTTTCTTTAATAATTTTTGCCGGCATCGTCGCCGGCATTCCGCAAGCAGTCCAGGCCGGTATTCTTTCCTATGACCCCTCAATTATTACCACCTACATTGCTTTTGCAGTTTTGGCGGTGATTATTGTGGCTGGAGTGGTGTTTGTCACTGAAGGCGAGAGAAAAATTCCGGTCTCTTATGCCAAACGGATTCGGGGGATGAGGATGTATGGCGGTGCCGCCAGTTACCTGCCGCTGCGGGTTAATCAGGCCGGGGTCATTCCTATCATCTTTGCTATTTCCATTTTGCTTTTTCCGCAGTTCTTAGCCCAGATCAGCGCCATCATCTCCCGAGATTTTTCGGTGACTTTTAATGAATGGGTCAATTACTTTTTCAATAACCAGATTATTTACGGCTTGGTTTATTTTGTGCTGGTAGTGGTCTTCACTTATTTTTACACGGCCGTCACTTTTGATCCCAAGGAAATTGCCAAAAACCTGCAGCAGGCTGGCGGTTTTGTGCCGGGGATCAGGCCGGGAGAGCCGACGGCTGATTTTTTAAGCAAGGTTCTTAACCGCATTACTTTGTTCGGCGCTATCTTTTTGGGGGTGATCGCGGTTCTGCCCAACATCACTCAGATTATCACCGGCATTCAGCGACTGGCGATCGGCGGGACAGCTCTCTTGATTGTGGTGTCAGTGGCTTTGGAAACAATGCGGCAGATTGAAGGCCAGTTGGCTATAAGGGAGTATGATTTTTGAGATCCGAATATGGCTGGCGCAGACTTGCCCCTCCATTACTTTTCCTAAGAGTAATGGGGCTTGCCTTCAGGAAACAGAATAGTTTTCTTCCAGCGAGAAAACTTTCTTCTCCCTCGGCCAGCGGCTTTTTGTTTCCGCCTGAGGCGGACGATTATAACAAAAAGACCAAGCCCGCTGGCCTCCGGGATGTTCCTTCAGACAAGTCCCATTACTCTTTCCAAAAGTAACGGAACAAGTCTGCGCCACCCATATTCGGATATTATTCGCCCGCCTGCAGACGCCTGGAGCGTCAGCGACTGGCGGGCAGGCAGATTAGGATCGGGTTCAATTTTTTGTTGTTTTGTGTTATAATTTTAAAATGTCAAATTTTGCTGGAAAAACTTTTATTTTTCTGGGGATTTCTGGTTCGGGTAAGGGGATCCAGACTGAGCTTTTGGAAAAATGGCTGACTGGTCAGGGTTATTCATTGCTGCGGGTAGTATTGGGCGATAAAGGCAGGCAATTAGCAGAGAAAGATTCTCTCTTGGGTCGCTGGGTCAATGGTATTTTGAAACGGGGAGGTTTCTTTCCCAGCTGGCTGGTTTTTAATTTACTGCTCAACACCATTGATGAAGAATTAATCAGCCCGGAGCAAATTTTAATCATTGACGGCGGCTCGCGGCGCCTGCCCGAGGCGAAAATGATTGATGAATTATTGCAGGAATTGGGAAGGTCTCCCGCCCAGCCCATTTATCTTGAAGTTTCTGAAGATGAGGCACGTCAGCGGCTGACCAAAAGAGGCCGCGATGACGATCAGAGTCCGGCGGCGGTCAATAGTCGTTTCGACTGGTTTAAAAAAGAGACTTTGTTAGTGCTTGATTATTATGGCAACCGATTGATAAAAATTAACGGCCAACAATCAATTGAAGCAGTTCATGATGCAGTTAAAAAAGCCATCGGAAATTGAAATGATGCGCGAAGGCGGGAGGCTTTTGCGCGGCATCGTCGATAAACTAACAGACAGGACCCGGCCTGGTATCAGTTTAAAAGAACTAGACCAGCTGGCGCGGCGTTTGATCAAAGAGGCGGGCGGCCAACCGTCTTTTTTGGGCTATCGGCCAGAAGGCGCCCGGGCCCCTTACTCGGCGGCTATCTGTGCTTCAGTTAATGAAGTGATTGTCCATGGTCTGCCCGGAGATTACCAACTCCAAGAAGGCGACTTATTAAAAATTGATCTTGGTCTTTTTTATAAAGACTTTCATACTGATACAGCCGTCACTATCGGCATCGGCAGAATTTCCTCTCAAGCGGAAAAATTAATTAATGTGACGCGCGAGACTCTGCGGCGGGCGATTAAAGAATGTCGGCCAGGCAAGCATCTGGGCGACATTGGTTTTGCTATCAACAGCCATGTCAGCCGACAAGGTTTCCGGGTGGCCCGGAATCTCACTGGTCATGGCATTGGCCGGGAACTGCACGAGGATCCGACTGTTTTTAATACTGGGGAGAAAGGCAGGGGGATGGAATTAAAGGCAGGGATGGTTGTGGCCATTGAGCCGATGGTTTGCATTGGCTCTGGGGAGGTTCGCCAACTGGCCGATGAGAGCTATGCCAGCAAGGATGGTTCGCTGACTGCTCATTTTGAAGAAACAGTAGCTATTACCAACTCCGGCCCCCTGGTCTTGACAGAGTAAGGGCTATTATTCTAATATAATATTAGCTCCTGTAGTCCGCCTTAAGGAGGCGGGTCGGAACAGGGAGTCGAAAACTCTTTTCAGGAGACCTCTTATGAAGAGGTTGTTGATGTTAGCCAGTCTGGTGGTGCTGGGGATGGCCGGCGGCGTGCGCGCCGGGGATGAGCCCCTTCTCCAGGCCCGCCTGCAGACGCCTGGAGCGTCAGCGATTGGCGGGCAGGCCCGGGCCTGGGCTGAGGAACAGCCGGCGGCAGTGAGCTGTTGTCCGCTCTGCGGCGCAGTTCATACCACCGGTCGGCTTCTCTGCGCCAGTGTCACCACTGTCGGTGACGCCGCTGTCTCGACCGTGAGGTTCACGGTTAAGGCCAGCAAGCGCTTTGGCCAACAGACTGCTGGGGGCGTCAGCGCCTTCTGGCGGCGCACCAAGGCGCGCTTCTCCTGTAGGTAGCAGCGCCTCTGTCCCTGTCAACGCTCTCCGGTTACTCCAATGGGGTAGCCGGAGAGTTTTTTATCAGATTTTTTTATCCGCAGCCCCCTTGACATCTCTGGCCAGCATTGTTCTGCGGGCATTTCTAGCGATAGCGTGCTGACTAGGTGTGGGGGTTTATTGGAAAACAAGACCTAAGCTGCGATTGATGGCGCGGGGGCAGAAATTGGGGTTGGCGTTGGCTAGGATGGGGCCGGCGCAGCCCACAATGTTGACTGTCGAGGTGATATCACCAAAAGCCCGAAAGTCAGACCGGCTTTCAGCACTCATCACTGGCGCTGGACGATCCGGGTCTTTTAATTGATAAAGCTTCCATTCCAGGCCGCTGTCAGCGGCAAAAAAAGCCTGAACCGAATAGCCAAAATTGGTCACTTGGCGCAGTTGGTAAAGCATTAAAAGTCCGGCAATAGTAGTGGCGCCCAAGATAGTCCCAGAGACAATCAAGACTGTGAGCAACATCACCTGACCTCTTTTCATACTTCAATTATAGCATTTTTTCTGGTAAAATACTCCTCATGGGCAAGAAAAAGACCAAAGAGAGAATTGAGAAATTAAAGAAGGAGATTAACCGCTACCGCTATGCTTATCATGTGCTGGATAAGTCTTTGATTTCTGAGGAGGCCCTGGACTCTTTAAAAAAAGAGCTATTTGATCTGGAACAGCAGTTTCCGGATTTAATGACCCTAGACTCGCCGACGCAAAGAGTGGCAGGTAAGCCGCTGGATAAATTTACTAAGGCCCGCCACGAACAGCCGATGCTGTCTTTTAATGACACTTTTTCTGAAGAAGATATGCAGGCCTGGTTGACGCGTCTGAAGAATCATCTAGGCCATTCTATCAAACCTCGTTTTTATTGCGAGCTGAAGATTGACGGCTTGGCTATTGAACTGATTTATGAGAATGGTATTTTGGTCCAAGCTTCAACCCGGGGCGATGGTATTATCGGTGAAGAGGTCACCCAGAATCTTAAAACCATCGAGGCCATTCCTTTGCGGCTGGAGCCGGGGGATTGGCCGCGGCATCTGGTGGTGCGGGGAGAGGTGTTTTTGAGTAAAAAAGAACTGGAGCGAATCAATAAAGAATTAGCTAAAGCTGGTAAGCCCACTTATGCCAATCCTCGTAACTTAGCCGCCGGCTCCATCCGTCAACTCAATCCCCAAGTCACCGCCAGCCGCAAGCTGGACTCTTTTCAATATGACATTGTCAATGAATTAGGCATTAAATATCATTCAGAAGAACATCAGGTTTTAAGCCGGTGGGGCTTTAAGACCAATCCCCATAACAAAGTTGCTAATTCTCTTGAAGAAATTGTTAAATTACAGAAATACTGGAACCAGCGCCGCGACCAGTTGTCTTATGAGATTGATGGTTTGGTGGTGATTGTTGACAGTAATGATGATTTTTCTGCCGGCGGAGTGATCGGCAAGGCGCCCCGGGCGGCCGCGGCTTTTAAGTTTTCCCCCAAGGAAGCAGCCACAGTCGTCGAAGATATTATTGTTCAGGTGGGCCGCACCGGCACCTTGACGCCCGTGGCCAAACTGCGGCCGGTTGGGGTTGGCGGAGTGACTATCAGCAACGCCACTTTACATAACTACGACCAAATTCAGCGCCTTGGTTTGAAAATCGGCGACACAGTTGTTGTCAGTCGTGCCGGCGACGTCATTCCTAAAATTTCCAAAGTTTTAAAAAACTTGCGCAGCGGCAAAGAAAAAGAATTTAAGATGCCAACCAAGTGTCCGGTTGATGGCTCAGCAATTAAGCATGAGGGCGCCATCTGGCGTTGTGCCAATCCAATTTGCGGCGCCCAACAGCGGGAGCGGCTCTATCACTTTGTTTCCCGGGGAGCTTTTAATATTGAGGGATTAGGTTATAAAATTGTTGACCGTTTTATTGAAGAGGGATTAATCAGTGATGCCGCTGATATTTTTACTTTAGAAAAAGAGGAGATTGAGGTTTTAGAAAGATTCGGTGAAAAATCGGCGGAGAATATTGTTACGGAAGCGGCAGCGAAAAAGAAAATCACTCTGCCGCGGTTCATTTATTCTTTAGGTATCCTTCATGTTGGCGAGGAAACAGCAAACCTGCTGGCGCAGGGAATTTCCAATTTCCAATTACCAATTACCAAACCGACAGATGTAGCGAAGACATTAAATAAATTTTCTATTGAAGATCTGCAAAAATTCCGGGACATCGGGCCGATCGTGGCTAAGAGTATTTATGATTGGTTCCGGGAGCTGCGTAATTTGAAATTATTGGAGAGATTGGAGAAGGTGGGGGTGAAGATAGAGAGTTTAAAGTTAAAAATGGAAAATGGAAAATTAAGGAATAAAATTTTTGTATTAACCGGCCAACTTGAGTCAATAAGCCGCGAGCAGGCCAAAGAAAAAATCCGGGCCTTGGGCGGCAATATCAGCGAATCGGTTTCTAAAAAAACCAGCTTCGTGGTTATGGGCAGTGAGCCCGGATCAAAACTGGAGAAAGCCAAAAAACTGGGAGTGAAAACCATTGTGGAAAAAGAGCTATTGACGATGTTAAAATAATCACATGTCGATTATTGATAAAAAATCACTTCAGCACCTAGCTAAATTGTCTCGGCTGGAATTGACTGCGGCTGAATCCTCAAAGCTGCTTCAAGACTTGCAGGAGATTTTGAATTATTTTGAAGAATTAAAAAAAGTTAATACAGAAAAAGTCGAGCCGATGACCGGCGGCCATCGGTTAGTTAATATTTTTCGCGAGGATGTTTTAGATCTGGATCGCCGCTCTCAGACCATCAGCGACCCGGGAAGAATTATTGAAGCTTTCCCTGAAAGTGAACGGGGCTTTAACAAAGTATCAAGAGTGCTATAGCACTCAGTATCGATGCTAATATACGAATGAATGCGAATGATACGAATAAGCACACGAATCGATTGGCAACCCTATTCGTAGATTCGCAAATTCGTAGATTCGCATCAAAGCTTATATGCATCTCCACGATCTCACAATTAAAAAAGTCCATGACGATCTGACTAGCAAGAAATATTCAGCTTTGGAGCTGGTGAAAAATTTTTATAAATGGATCGAAACCAAAGATAAAGAAATTGGCGCTTACCTGTATTTAGGCAAAGACGATGCTTATCTTCAGGCGGAGAAAGTGGATATTGCTCTGGCTAAAGGCGAGGCCATTGGTGAATTGGCCGGCGTGCCGCTGGCGATTAAAGACAATATTTTAATTGCCGGCCAGCTGGCCACTGCCGCCTCAAGAATTTTAGAAAATTATATGGCAATTTACGACGCCACTGTCATTAGAAAACTGCGTAAAGCTCAGGCGGTATTTTTAGGTAAAACCAATCTCGATGAGTTTGCCATGGGATCATCCACAGAAAATTCCGGCTTCCAGATTACTCACAATCCTCATGATTTAGATAAAGTCCCGGGTGGTTCTTCCGGCGGCTCGGCGGCGGCTGTGGCGGCTCATATGGCTGTAGCCGCTTTGGGCTCGGATACCGGCGGCTCTATTCGTCAGCCGGCAGATTTTTGTCAAATAGTGGGACTGAAGCCAACTTACGGCGCTGTCTCTCGTTATGGGTTGATGGCTATGGCTTCCAGTCTTGATCAGATCGGTCCTCTTACCAAAACTGTTGAGGACGCCGCTATTTTATTTGAGGCCATCGCCGGCCAGGATTCTTTTGATGCCACTTCCGCTGATGTAACTTACGGGCCGGAGTTGGGCCAGCCCAAATTAGAAAGAATTAGAGAAATGACCATCGGCCTGCCTAAAGAATATTTCATTACCGGTCTTGATAAACAGATTGAAGAAAAAATTCAACAGGTTATCACTCAATTAAAGACGCTTAAAATCAAATTTAAAGAAATCTCCCTGCCTCACACCCAATACGCTCTTTCCTGCTACTATATAATTATGCCAGCCGAGGTTAGCGCTAATTTAGCCCGCTACGATGGCGTTCGCTATTCCCGCGGCCGCAGTAAAGGAGATTTTGGGGCGGAGGTGAAGCGGCGGGTGATTCTGGGCACTTTTGTTCTTTCTTCCGGCTACTACGATGCTTACTACGCCAAAGCCCAAAAAGTCCGGGCGCTGATCAAAAAAGATTTTGATGAGGTCTTTAAAAAAGTGGATGTCATTTTAGCGCCGGTTTCGCCCACCCCGCCCTTTAAGATCGGGGAGAGGATGGCCGATCCCTTACAGATGTATCTTTCTGATATTTTTACCATCCCCGCTAATCTGGCTGGCCTGCCGGCGATTACCATTCCTCCCGGCTTTCAGTTAATCGGCAAGCCTTGGCGCGAATCCGATATTTTAGGTATTGGTCAATTCTATGAACGAATTAGCAATCAGTCTCACAGCTGATATCAGTTCTGTCGTCGGAGGCCTTTGGAATTGGCTCTCGGCTAATTTAATTTGGTTTCAAATTATCGGCGGCCTCCTCTCTCTTTTTTTCATTTGGGTTATTATTCATTCCATTCGCAAAAGCGGCTATCACTATATTAAGGCTGATACTTGGCGTGATCGTCTCAATATCAAAAATCTGCCCACGGTTATGGCTAAGCGCGGTTGGAAAATAGCCATAAAGCATGTTGGCAGTCGGGATCCAGCCCGATGGCGGCAGGCAGTGACTGAGGCAGATAATGCGATAAAAGAATGGCTGATACTGAAGCCCTTAAAAGCCGAGGTAGAGGGGTTGGAGGGGGCCCAGAGGTTGGCCAAAGATATTAAAAATAATCCGGATCTGGAGATAACCAGAGAGGAGGCTATTCAAGCCCTTCGGGTTTATAAAAAAGCCCTGCAGTATTGGGGCTTGACAAATTAAACCCGATTGTCCTAGCATAAAATTGGCTCTTCATTTAGTATCCCCCAGCTGGCGCAGGCGTCTCAACTGCCACTAGTCTTTAAGAGCGCGCCCTGCGCCAGCTCTCTTACACCCGCCCGGGCGGCGGTGGAATACCTAATCTCGATGGTGGTATCAACCTCCAACGGAAGTTGATACCCCTCGCAAAAGGTGTACATCAGTACCGCCACCCAGGCGGATTTTTTTATTTGGCGCGGCCGACCGGATTTGAACCGGCGATCTTCTCCTTGACAAGGAGACGTGTTTGGCCAGGCTACACCACGGCCGCACTTATAATAATCTTACCAACTGCTTAAACTTTTGTCCACGATCCGCATAGCTCTTGAACATATCAAAACTAGCGGCGCCGGGGGAGAGGATGACGACATCGCCCGACTGAGCCAGTTTTTTAGCCAGGCCCACCGCTTTTTTTAAATTCGTACTTTCGTATATTCGTACTTTATTCGTAATTCGTAGAGCTTTCTTGATCTTGTTTTTGTTTTCGCCCATCAGGATCAGGGCGCGAATCCGAGCTCGGGGCAGGGCTTGGGCCCAAATCTTATAATCCAACCCTTTGTCCTTGCCGCCGACAATCAAGACCTTTGGTTCTCTAAAAGCCCGGGCCGCCGCCACTGTGCCTTCCGGATCGGTGTTGGCAGAGTCGTTGTAATAGCGAACGTCTTTGAGATTTCGCACAAATTCTAATCTATGTTCATTGCCTTTAAATTTGGAAATTGCTGCCAATGATTTTTTCAATGGGCAGCCCAGATATTTAGCCGCCGCCAGCGCCGCCTGGGCGTTGCGGAAATTGTGTTGCCCGGGTAATTTTAGCGTTTTACGAAGAAGCGATCGTTCTTTGGCGCTTATATAATGCCAGACAGAAATCTGCCGGCCCGGGCTTTGCTTGGCAATCCGAGCGGAGAGTTTATTGTCAGCCAGATAAAAGATTACATCGTTTGCTGTTTGGCGCTGGGCGATTTGGGACTTGGCTTCGAAGTATTCTTTTAAGTTTTTATGATGATCAAGGTGATCAGGAAAAACATCCACTACCACAGCCATCTGGGGCGCCCGGTCAATATCCTGAAGCTGGAAACTGGACAACTCCAAAATCACAATTTCGCGTCCTCGGAGGACGCGAAATTGGGGAAGAAGGTCTAGGGCCGGGGCGCCGATATTGCCGGCTAGATGCGTCCGCCAACCGGATTTTTTCAGAGCTAGATAAAGCAGGGTGGCAGTCGTGCCTTTGCCCTTGGTGCCGGTGATGCCGATAACCGGGCAGGGACATTTTTGGAAAAATAATCTGGTTAAACTGGTTATATTAGGGTTTAGGGTATAGGGTTTAGGGTTTAGTAAGCGATAAGGCACTCCGGGCGACCTAAAAATCAGGTCAAATTTTTTCAGGCCGCGCAAATAGTTTTTGCCCAATTGTTTGTGGACGCCGGCCGGCACCTTCAGCCGAGCATTTTGATCCAACACCCAAATATCCAATCTATTGATGTGAGACATCAATAGATATTGGTAGATGGCGTTGCCTTCGCGGCCGAATCCAAGAATGGCAATTTTTGACATGGTGCCGACGGCAGGGATCGAACCTGCGACCCAGCGCTTATGAAACGCTTGCTCTGCCACTGAGCTACGTCGGCTCTAATTGGACTATCTTAACATATTTTGTTATAATTTCAAACGCGGGGAAGTGTAACGGTTTGCACGTCTGGCTCATAATCAGAAGGCAGTGGGTTCAATTCCCACCCCCGCAACCACTTGACAAAATATTAACGATCTTTTACAATAAGCACCAGCATCCGGGGAAACCCGGAAAATCGAGTTTTTGCCCAGTTTTCCGTAGAAAGGAGTCATACGCATGTCTACGGTAATGAGTAAGTCGGGAGGGGGAGGAAATTTTGACTTTGCGTGGGCGGGCACGTGCTTGGTTGGAATTGTAGTGGTCGCTGCTATTTCCCTCTCGGTTTACAAGACCTTTTGGGAAGAGAAGCCGACAGCCGCAGTTCCAGTCGAACAGCGGGGACCAGAGTTCACCAAGCGGTCAGTGCTGACTGTTGATGCCCGGGAAGGCCGGGTGACAGTGGGTAATGACCGGGGTTTCATTGCGGACGTGGAAGACCTCTACGGATACAACGAGGAGGTCTACAGGTACGCTTTGGAGCTGGCGGACAAGATGAAGAAGGCCAAGGATGAACCCAAGGAGTCGGAGGGCTCTGGGGGCGAAGCCAAGGTCCAGTCTCAAGAGGCGGGGGTCAATGTCACAGTTGAACCTAAGCCCCAAGAGATTCATCTCAAGGTGGATCCGTCGAAGAGCGATCCGATCAGGATCGATCTCAAGCTGGAGTTGGCGCCCGGTGCATTTCGACTGCAGCCGGCCAAACCGGAAGTTCAGCCGCGACCTCAAGCGCCGCCCTCAAAACCTCAGCCAGCTCAGCCCAAGAGCAAGCTCAGTACTCCAGCCAAGGAGTGCGGGAAAACCAAGGTCGTCGGACTGACCAAGGCCGTGGCGCGTGAGAACTGCGCCAAGTGCCATACTGTGTCATACTCTCTTGACGACCCAAAACAATTTTGGGTAAATCCGAGAGTCACTTCGTGGCGATCGGGTTCTACCCAAGAGAGTTTCTCTAGGAGATAGCCGGGCAACATCCTCCCGTCAGGCCTGTCGCCCCACACCCATCCATAGGTTGTGTGGGGTTGACAGGCCTGTTTTTTTATGATATACTTAGAAAAGTCCTCTAGAATTGTTTCTAGGGGTTTCCCGGAAGGAGAAGACGATGTTTAGGAAAGAAGACTGGGTTGATGACGGGGATTTCGAGTGTCGCCGGGCCAGTCGCATCATGGGACTACTGCTGGTGATCGTGCTGGCGGTAGTGGTCTCCGGCTGTATGATGTACTACTGCGACGTGCCGCCTCTCGGCTGCACCCGCGAGTACTTCGAGCCGGGCGTCCCGATTCAGGGAGTGTCAGTTCGGTAGAAGCTCCCGCTTGACCGAAAGGTCAGGGCCCGGGCTCGCACCTCATTGCGGGCCCGGGTATTTTTTTTTATAATCAAAAGAATGGACCTGGAAAAACTGCGGCATCAAGCTTTAGAAGATTTAAAGACAATCAAAGACCCGGCCCCGCTGGAGATCTGGCGAATTAAATATCTTGGCCGGAAAAGTGAACTGAGCCGGTTTTTGCGCTCTTTAGCTGATTTATCTTTAGAGGAAAGGCGGGCGCTAGGCCCGAAAGCCAATGGTTTAAGACAAGAATTAGAAGAACTCTACGATAAAAAGGCCGTTCTTCTAAAAGCTAAAAGCTATCAGCTAAAAGCTTTTGACATAACGAGGCCGGGACGTAAAATCTCGCGCGGACATTTGCACCCCTTGACTCTGGTTGAAAACGAAGTTAAAGAAATTTTCCGCAATCTAAATTTTTCCATAGTGGAGGGACCGGAACTGGAAACTGAATATTATAATTTCGACGCTCTTAATATCCCCCAAGATCATCCGGCGCGGGATATGTGGGATACACTTTATGTAAAAAATCAAAAATCAAAAATCAAAAATCAAAATGAAGGAGGATTATTAATGCGCACTCACACCAGTCCGGTGCAAATACGCTATATGGAAAAACACCAACCGCCCTTTCAGATTATTGTGCCGGGCCGGGTCTTTCGTCACGAAGCCACCGACGCTTCTCATGAAGTCAACTTCCATCAATTTGAGGGATTAATGGTGGGCAAAGATGTTTCACTGGCTAATTTTAAGTTTGTAGTGATGGAATTTTTCAAGAAATTTTTTAAGAAGCCGATAGAATTCCGGATTCGTCCCAGTTATTTCCCTTTCACTGAACCCAGCGTCGAAGTTGATGTTCGTTTTGGGCAATTGTCAAATGTTTCCGCCCAAGGCGGATCCGCCTCTGGCGGAAAAGGTCAATGGTTGGAAATCATGGGCGCCGGTATGGTCCATCCCAAAGTTTTTGAAGCGGTTAAATACCCCTCGACGGGCTCAGGGCGGGTGCAGGGGTTTGCTTTTGGCGCTGGTATTGAGCGGCTGGCGATGATTAAATATAAAATCCCGGATATCAGATTGTTTTATTCCAGTGATTTGAGGTTTATCAGACAATTTTAATCCCGTTAGAGACAACCAGATTTTGTTAATATGATAATCTAAATGGTAACCATAAAAGAGGCGATAGCCATAAAGCCGTCTGCTACGGGTCCGACCGTAGTCGGACCCTGTCTCTAACGGGATGAAATTCTCCTACAAACTTCTCAAAAATCTGGTGCCGCAGATTAAGAGCATTGAGGATCTGGCGGCCAAGCTGGAATCTTATCTTTTTGCAGTTGATTCGGTCAGCGGCGATGTTCTTGACATTAAAATTCTGCCCAACCGTTATGACGCGGCCTCATATTTTGGTTTAGCCAAAGAAATGGCCGCCATTCTCGGTGTTTCCGTAAAAATTCCAAAACTATCAAAGGTCAAAGGTCAGGGGTCAAAGGTTGTTTTTAAGCTTGCCGTGAAAACTAATCTCTGCCGGCGGTTGGCGGCGGTTTATATTGAAGGTATTAAAATCAGCGAGTCGCCCCAGTGGCTCAAGGATGCTTTAACAGCCAGCGGCCTGCGGCCCATCAATAACTTGGTGGACATCACCAATTATGTAACTTTTGAAACTGGCCAGCCCCTTCATGCTTTTGATTTTGATAAAATGGAAGGTGGGGAGTTAATGGCGCGGCCGGCGCTCAAAGACGAAGATCTGGAGACGCTTGACGGCCAGCGGTTTGATCTGGATAGCAATATTTTGGTGCTGGCGGATAAAATATCTCCCCTCGATGTCGCCGGCATTAAAGGCGGCCGGAAGGCGGAGATCACCAATAAGACTAAAAATATCTTATTAACCGCCGGCAATTTTGATGGCGGCGCCATCTATCGGACATCGCGCCGCCTGAAATTAGTCAGCGATGCCTCCCTCCGTTTTTCTCACAATCTTCATCCTGATTTGGTGGAGTTAGGTTTAAGCCGGGGGGTTGAATTGATAAAAGAGTTGGCCGGAGGAAAAATCGGACTGGTTAAAGATCTTTACCCCAAGCCCTATAAAAGGCCCCCGATCAAATTTGATTTCAAGAAATTTAATCAGCTAACCGGACTTAATCTGACTGAGAAACAGGCGCTTAAATATTTAAATCTTTTGGACCTTAAATATCGGACTGACATTGAACGCTTCGAAGATCTAATTGAAGAAGTTTGCCGCCTTAATGGTTATCAGAATCTGCCCGCCGCCCCCCCGCAGTTGGTTTTAGGGCCCGGTGCCGGGGAAGACCAGATTGTTTTAAAAGACAAGATTCGGGGACTGCTCACCGGTTTTGGTTTAGATGAAGTTTATAATTATTCTTTTATCGCCAAAGGGGAGGTGAAATTAGAAAATCCTGTCAGCAGCGATCGGGCTTATCTGCGTCCCTCTCTTTTGCCGGCTCTGGAGAAGAACTTTATAGACAATCATCGTTTTTTCGATCGAGTGGCTATTTTTGAAATTGGCAAAGTCTGGCCCGATGTCAATAAAGAGACTTTGATGTTGGGGTTGGCGCTGGATGATTTTTTGGAGTTAAAAGGGATTGTTGATCAGTTGCTGGAGGGATTGGGAGTTGAGGAATACTTTTTCCGCGAAGATGGGGAGAAATTAAGAATAGAAATTAATCACAGCGTATTGGGGTATTTATCGGTATTGGGAAAGGCGGCAGTGGGCGAGGTTGGCTTAGACAAATTACTAAAGCTGGTTGAGTCAGAGCGGGAATTTATCCCCTTGTCGAAATTTCCCTCGATCAGCCGCGATCTCTCGCTCCTGGTTTCTAGGACAATAAGAATTGGTCAGGTGATGGAAGTTATAGAAAACATCCCCAATCACCTGATTGATTTGGATCTGATTGATATCTATGACAGTCCGGATTTTGGTGAGGATCTGCAGAGTCTAAGTTTTCGCCTAGTTTTCCAAGCTGAAGACTGCACCCTGACTGATGCGGAAGTTGATAAGGAGATGAAGAAGATTGGGGCGGTTGTTGTGGATAAGTTTGAGGCCGAGATCCGCTAGCTGTGTTAAAATTCAATTATGAAACAGGAGGCGCTTACCTGGATTATTATTTTGTTTTTAATTGCTTTAGTTGCTTCTTTAGCCGGGCCGGCGCCGACCCTCAGTCCGCAACGGTCACCGGGGCAGACTTTCACTGGTTTTGATCCGGGAAATTTAACTAATGAGTCTGGGGCGTCGACCGATTTACAAATTGGTTCTCCAACAATAGGCGCTTCCCCCCAGACAGATGTCAGAGGAGACTTGGGACGGAAATTAGAAGGCCGGGGCGCGGATGGCTTTAACACCAGCTCCCAGCCGCAGAGACGGGCTGACACCGAACCAATTAAAGTTAACTTTAAAGTCCCCGTGAATTCTGAGGTCCCAGGTTTTTGGGCAGCGACACCTGAAAAATCAAAGGATATATTAGGGGCTTTGAAAAAATTAGCTCGGGGCGAAAAAGTTCAAAATTTTAAGGATTATGATGGGAGCGGTCAGGGTCCCCAGTTGGGAGTTAGTTCCAGCCTTCATCTAGATTTAGTAGTGACTGCTCCCCTCTGGGAAACCGAATTAAGCGGTGGTAAGCAGTTAAAAACCGAGCGGGTTTATGATCCCAGTGTCACTCAGATATTCCCTTTTAAGGAATTGCATGGTTTAATCCCGCTTCAGATTAATGGGCTTCGGGTCATAACGATTGATCCTCTAGGAAATAAAAGGCGCGGCTTTGCTTCATTTTCATTCCATCTCATGACTCCGGAGGTAGTTCAGCTAATTTTAGATATTTTGAAAGAAGCTGATGATGATTGGTGGGAAATACCCGGTCCTCATCCTGGTATTCAAAAGCTATTAGTAAAAGTTGATCCAAAAAATGTTTTTTTCACTGCTATCGGTCGAACCAAATCCAATGTTAAGGTTTTAGCGGCCGCCCATGGGGATGTTCCCGGAGACTCTTGTCCAGACCAACCCAAAACAGCGGCCCCGCTTTTAGGAACAAGCAGTGCCCCCAAAAAGGGAGTGGATGAACCCAAAGGCATCTGCCACCTTGATCCGCCCGCCGTCCATGTGATCGCTGGTGTCCGAAATAAACATCCTGACGAAGAAGGCTGTGATTCTTATCGGAATGAGGCAGGCCATGTTAGTTGGGTTTGTAAACATGCTGTTCCGGGTGGTGAGACAGTTAAAACTGTGCCCGCGGCCCATGTCACCGCAGACTACCCCCATCACTTTCTTTCTTTTGGCGCCCAAGTTGTGCCTTCGACTGTGGACGGTTCTTATCACTTAGTAGCCTTAGCTGATGATCCGCCCTCTCATATTATTAGTTTCAATCGCAATCGGTTTATAGATTATCTGATTGCTGGTGCTAACAGTAGAATAGGTCGGTTTTATAATTTTGGTACTGATTGGATAAATTCTATGCATTTAATCGCCCTTGAGACTAAGAAGGAGGATCCAGTGGGGTCTAGAAACGAATGTGCGATAACCAATACCGTTTCTCCAGGGACTCAAGGCAATCAAGTAAATCCACATTATCCAGCTCGCCTTGTTATGAGATCAATTGGTGATTTAGTTGCTCAAGCGAACGGAGCGGCTGGTGTGACTTACGGCGGCAGTAGCAATAGTGATGATAATGAAACTTGCGGCGGAGCCGCAGTCTCAAGCAGTGGCGGAGGCGGAGGAGGCGGCGGCGTTGGCGGCGGGAA